>Ga0307513_10000055_pt1 | contig 148270 bp, 146 predicted proteins | sample 15_EM_MG_FD_202174 | JGI IMG/M metagenome (GOLD analysis project Ga0307513, IMG submission 202174) | Populus trichocarpa ectomycorrhiza microbial communities from riparian zone in the Pacific Northwest, United States - 15_EM | ecosystem: Host-associated > Plants > Roots > Unclassified...
AAGTGGTTCGCCGAGCATTTTTTTTAATGCTCGACTACTCCACTGCCCCCCGGATTCGAACTCATGATGGTCCCTGTTTCAAATTAGCCGACCAGTCTCCTAAGCCATTAGGCCATAGGAACTGGCCAATAATACTCTTTCTTCTTGATCTTTTAACTGCTTCCTCAGAAAATAGATCGTTCAGGCGCCTGATACTTCATCATCGGCGAAAAAGGACATTGGTATCCAATGATAGTACTCTCTCAGGATGTCGATGGAACAAGGGATGGGGGGGTTCCGGTGAATATCTATGGTCTGCCTCCGAAACACTCGCTTCCTTTGTCAGAAATGTTTCCCGAATTCCATGGCCAGTGTCCCCGATGTAACTATTCTTTGGTACAGCAAAGGGCAATGATAACACTTTTGTGTGGTAAATTATCTATGCGTATCTGACCGCCCATACAAAATTCGTACCCAAGTGTTCGGGCTCTATATGCCTGTAACTTGTACAAGTTCGAGCTCCAGGAAATAAAGCATGGTTCCTTACCAAGCCTGCAAAGGATCTCCGAATGAGCAAATCAGGAAATACCATCTAACTTACTTCCCTCGTGGGGAATACTTTGTCCTGCTACATACTTACCGGATATAAAAGTCGGATGACAGGAAAATTCGAGCCAATTGACCAGTTTACACCAAAACCGAGCACTATTTTTACCAACCATTCAATCACCCCCAATGAATCTGGGGGGGGGGATTCCACTTTAGGCCAAATCAAACTGGTGAACAAGTATAATAGAGAGTAGCTTTCAAGAAATAAAATTTGCTAATTAGAGGGTTTTGTGGAATTGAGGAACCAGAGAGAGAGGAGTGAGAGAGTGAGAGAGGGCCTGCAAAACAAAGGTTGTTGTCATGTATCTTTTGTACTAGTATAGAAGCCTTATATAAAACCTTAAGTTACTTTCTGATCTTTCCATAACCATCGCACGGAAAATTCATGAGTTGTTAATTTATAGGCTTTATATTTCCTTGGTAGGAAATGGTAGTTGTTCTCATGCTCCTCGCTACTTCTTGAAATTTCTTACCTGGGTAGTTGTCAAGCAGTGAGTTTCTGAAAAATGGCTGTTTTTTGGGGGTAAAATTGCCCAACGGCCCGAGTTGGATTTTTTTATATGATATCACCCTAGTTTAAATAGCGGAGCTAAGCGGTGTGCGGTACGCTAGTATGATTTAAGCGGATATAAGCCCATTCCCCAGCAAAGACTACTTCGTGCGCTGTAAGTAAACCTTGAAGGGGTATTACACCCCCCCCCCCTCCCTCGCCCCTCACTACGAATATCATACTTCAAAGAGCTATCGATCTCACATGTAGCATACCTCCTCCATAACCGACCTTGCGTGCTTTTTGGTATTGAATCGAGCTTGATGCGCTCCTCTTACTTCTTGAATTCCAGTCCGGAACACGAGCCATACGCACCTCATCGCTTTGGGGGATGGGTAGGGTAGTTTGTGACGACTCCCAAAAGCCCCTGGTGTTTATGGTGTTATATCGGTGTGTGGACGCCTCGGCTGGCGATTGGGTGTCGTAGTATGCGGGAGGGGACTTATATGTCGAGTGAGATATTGTGATTATACTAGCATTTTGGGAGTTTAGCGGTGGCGGTATGTGAAGGGGATATTTGGAGGTTTAGGGATCCCGGGAACATTCGTCCTAAGCTTGAACACGTTTTACGGTTCGGGGAGCGCAAGGTCATCTCTGCTAGGTGATATTGTAGAATCGGTTCCGGGTAGAAGCATGATATTCGCCACCTGTCCCGGGTCCTACCTACCCTCTAGGAAACCTGTGTACAATACGGTAAAAGGGAAAAAAAGAGAATATAATATGTACTAAATATACACCTCCAATCTCACCTCCAATTTTCCTAGTAGAGAGAAAACCCAGCCTACTTCATCATAACCTCCCTCTGTACTGCTTCATCATCCAACCCAATAGCCTCCATAACATTCCTCCACCTAATGCCACCCTTCTCCTTCCTCTTCAGATACTTCAAGAGCTTCTGCCTCTTATGCACCAGAAGTCTCAAATTCCTCTTGTTATGCTTATCCGTGGGGCCCTTCAACTCCAAATGCCTCGCCAGGTTCCTAATCTTCACCGTCAGGATGGCGATCTGAACCTCACTACTCCCCGTATCCGGCCCAGCCCTTGGAGTCTTTTTCGACTTAGTCGGATCCGGCGCGCCCGGGTCCCGCGAGAGCAAATTATCCGTGACGTGTCTGCCGAATAAATCTATACACCTCGCCTTCTGAACCCTCATCTTATCGCTCCTAGAGCCAATACTCAGGCTCGCGATCCGCTGAATCGCAGTGACCGCACGGTTGTGCGCTTCTTCGTGCGCACTAAGGAGGGCTTTATCCTCTTCGCGGTACACGAACTTGCCAGACCCCGACTCAGTTGGATCGTCGATATACGGCTTCGTGAGACGGTAGGAGCGCTCGAGTGCTTCGGTGAGATCCTCGGGTGTGAGGTAGTGGTTCAGGTGTGTTTTTTTCGTGTGCCCGGCGAGAGGGTCGACTTTGTTTACACGTGCCCAGTCCACGGGGGGCAAGGGTGGGGGTTGCACGTCGAAGGACTCGACGAATTCGGTGTCTGTTCCTAGGACCGGGTCGACGCGGGAAGATAGGCGCTTCTGCTTTCGCTCCTCACGCTTCTCTAGGTTTTCTATGCGGATTTTCTCGGATTTGGCCCATTTTACGAGATCATTGGGTCGTGGGTTGGCGGTTTTTTTTAGTATTATGGGAGTGGTGGAGAAATGGAGTTTTGCTGTTGATTTAGAGATGCAACATTAGTGGGGGGTGAGTGGAGTTGAGTGGGGCGGGGGATAGGGGCGAGGCATACGGGTTGGAGATATTCGGAGGGACGAAAGGCAGGATGGTAATTTCGTAGTTGGCATGCGGGGAGGCATGGTGGCGGTGGGGAGTTGTGCTCGGAGGTGAGTTTGGTGGAGGGATGGATGGTCTTTTTTTGGGGGGGGGTGTTCGTACCGAGGCCTGAGAGCTGGGTTGCACCAGACCATAATGCCTTTGTCCGGGCTACTCAATGCCCCAACCCTGGGCATGTCCATTTTCCGAAGAAAATGGCTACACAATAATTATAAGGATATCCGGAATCTGAAGCCAATTGACTGTAATGCGGCTAGCAGAATATAACACATATCTACGGGGGGTGCACGAGAGAGGTAATCGATGCTCTGTTTGACAATTAACACCACAATTGCCGGAAGGAAATTCAGGAAACCCCACACGAAATTTACATCAGTCGGGGCATTTATAGAGCAGAGCACTTGTATCCCAAGAGCACAGAAAAAGCCCAGCCTTTTTTCATTTTTTATTTTTTATTTAGTCAACCTAATGAGTGGCTTCTATCTCCTCTCGATACCTCAACGCGCACCCTAAGAGCCCGGCTTCTCAGCATTGGCATCGGCACTCTCCGGCGGAACAAGAACCTTCTCCTTCTCCAGCAAATCCTCGAGTTCCCCAGACTGATGCATTGAGACAAGGATATCACACCCGCCGATGAACTCCTTATTAACGTAGAGCTGAGGAATGGTTGGCCAATTGGAGTATTCCTTGATACCTATTCCAGATCCCACCGTCGGAATTAGCCCGCACCCGCCACCATCGCCGAAATCGGCCAAGGGACATAAGGAAAGAAAATACCCTCCCGAACCGTATTATCCTCCAAAACATTGAAAGCCGCAAATTTCTTCGGGTCGACCCCCTGCAATCCTAGAATCTGGATGGAAGCGCGCGAGAACCCGCACTGCGGGAATTCTGGAGTTCCCTTCATAAAGAGGACTACCGGCGCAGTCGACAAGACATCCTCGATGGCCTTGCGGGTGGATTCCGAGAGCAAGCGGAGTTGCTGTCGTTGGTAAGAGAACTTGTAGGAATTTGTGAAGGTTGGCACGAATGGGCGAGTGGCTGTCTGGGACCTGAGTTAGGGATTCTGTTTTTTTGTTTTTTTTTGCCTCGCTTCCCCGGGCTCCTCTGGTAGCAGATAACTAGGATGCCTCACCTGGGAAAGTATCCGGGACTTCGACAGTAGGAACCTCATTTTGAGGGTATTAATGTGTGTCCAAGAGAGCGTGGGTGTTCGGATGTGATGGTTTTGTTAATTGTTTTTTGGAGGGGGTGTGTAAAGGTCGCCGCATGCACCGAGAGCTTAAGGTTGGCACGAAACGTTGGATGTCTTGTGCTGTGTTGCACTGTGTGGTACCACGCTGTGCCCGAGTACTGGCACTGTACTCGTACTGTACTGTACTGTACTGTACATAGCCGCAGCCCTTTACCCCGAGGCTTTCGCATTCGGATTTATTATTTTCCGGAACACGAATCCCCCTAAGCTCACCATCTGTAGACTACTCACGCCGCCAGTTTGCTCTGCCAGTTCCTACCGTAAAATCTCAGGTATGATACAGCGGACTCTCCTGGACTGGCCGTGCAGCGAAATTAAACCCTCTGGTTGAAGGAGAGCTTGCGAACAAGGCCAGATAACATAAGCAAGCCTCTCCTGACGTCCTCTTGGGCCATTCAAAGCTCTGAAAATTGCTGCACGACCAGTCCAGGCGAGTTCGTTATACCTGAGATTTTACGGTATTATGGAATCGCTCATCCTCAGGTATTTTAGCCAATATAATATGTCGGGAAGCTATAGAATGCAGCTCAACCCAGGAAGGCCAAACCCTCAAGAACCAAGCGTACTTGAGTACAGCGAGATCAGTGCTCTGGCCAGACCACAATCCACACCATTATGAAGAGCAGCAAACAGCCTGTCCAACAAGCCAGGAATCACCAAAGCGCCGGGTGGAGCGGGCAAAGGACACCTTGGTTGAGGTTAGGAATTTATTGATATGTGCTGTCCATGAAAAGCCTAATAGATGTATTGCTCGTAATGGGAGCAGTAACTTTTATGGATAGTATCTTGAATCTACTGCGCAAACTTAAGTTGGGTCTCTTTGTTTCGTCCACATAATATAAGTGCTGTTGTTTTAAGGTATCTTTTGCCAGTCCCCATTGACTCAACACTGATTATTTCATGGATTTTACCGGCTGGGGTATCCGGGGATGGGCTATTTCATAATAGGAACTGGCAGAGCAAAAAAACTGGCGGCGTGAGTACTTGGTATTGCTTGCATGTCTCTTCCGGAATATGCGAGCGAAAAACTGCTACCCACGATATGTCAAAACTCCCCATAGAATCTAGAACCTTTGCCCTGATCCCAATGCATAGCATGGGCAAACACAATCACGACCCATTGAATGTTTTCTCATGATCCCGTCGTATCGGCAGTTTGGTTCATCATATGTACCGACAAGGTGCCTTCCGTCTTCCATTTTCTAACGGGTTTAAGGGAGGTCCCGAATCTGCATTGTTGTGCCAAAATTTCTTCCCGCGGGTCCTGTAAGAGGATTCAGGATCATAGCTGGATTCGTAGACGATTACTGTAGTGATAGGATGAGATGGGAACTTAGGATTTAACGGATTCAACAGGAGAAGTGACGAGGGTTTCGGAGACAGATAGTTAGGTGAATCGCGGACTAAAACCGTTCTGCGCATCACATTTTTTCTGAATTTAGAATTATTAGTGTCTCCGAGTGGTGGCGGCTTTCCAGGTAGGCGGTATCTTCCGCACAGGCGATCTTGTATGAATTGTTCACGGGCACAAGCTTCTCCGTAGCTTGTTCTGTGATGCTCTGTAGAGTACTGGTATCTCATGCGATGAACACCACACGCCGCACCCCTACAAAACTTCCCCGAACCCCATAGATCACCTTGACCACTCTACCTAGCCAACCTCGATCAGCCAGAAATCTATCAGGACACATTACTCCGAGGGGGTTGAAGAGAAAAATGAAAAAAATAGCCATTTAAACAGCCAAAACGCTATATACTGTGCCCGACCTTAACTCCGCAAATGATATCATCCCCGTTTTAACAAAGCTCCCGATATCCGTTTTAAGAATCCAGTGATACAAATGAAAGTATACACGCTGTCTTGGGTATAGACAGGACAAAAGATGGAAGAAAGGGAAAAAAAGCAAATGAAAGAACAGGAGGGTAGCTGTGCTCGAGTATATGGTGTGGTATAACTGCCACCCCTGCTCTTCCTGACCCTAAGATTATTATACAGTAGAAGTAGATGAGGGAATATGAGTGGACGAGGGGCGAGGCTGTGGGGGTCGCGAAAAAAGGACGAAACAAAGTAGGGAAATGTTGAAGAGGGTATTAGAATATGTTCAAAGTAAGCACTAGGTAGGTTTAAGATCCCCTGGAGCTCGAATCCTGTAGTGAGGTGCATTCCTCTCAAGTCTTCCAGTGCGAGGATTCTATAGACAATGAGTAACGGCTTTCCGGGCAGCATCTTGGGGGTGGAAAAATAGTTAAAACTCACGATAATCCCAGACCGAAACCCCAAACAACCATCCTTAACAGTAGGAACCATATTTTCCGGTAGTCCCATGAATTCGTCAAAGCTGATTACCCGTGGCGCTTCAATTGGGTCACGTTCGTCCTCAGGCTTGTCGGCCCTGGTACCAATAGGAGTGTTCGGAGCGCCTGCAAACTCGTCATCGTCACCAAGCGGGTTCTCCTCAATTGTCATTGTTAATGGAGGCCGGCTGTGAGAGGTTAGACGATGGAGATGCACCTTCATCAACCTCCCCTGATCGAAGGGCCTGTAAACAGTTTTGCGCCATCCATGTTTGCGAAAGGTACTTGGGTCTGGCTCTGGCTGCTCCGGGATTGTTGGGTAGGCCCAAGGGTCTTCCCCACAAAACTTGCTGCCAGAATAAAAGTCCCGCATGGAGCCATACCGGAAGGCTTTCTTGTTAGTATCTGGTTTGTCATTTGCGGCACCGGGTTCGGTTTGGGGATCTTCTCGAGGGGTGGTCCGGTCAGAATGTGCCTCTTCCCATCGCACCAGGCGCTTGAGCGCCTTTTTCTTAGGCGGCTCCTGTTGTGGTTCCTGAGTAAGGAAGAGTTCAGTGATTACCCCAGGTTGCGGATTCTCGTTTCCGAGAGCAGGCCTTTCGTTAGCTCCATGATTTCCTAGTGCTAAGAAGGCCTTCAACTTTTCCTGCAAAGCTGCTTTCTCTTTTTCTGACTCTTGGAGTTTGACTTGTAGTTTGGCCGCCTTCTCCGCCTGATTCTTGGTATAACTCTTTTGATCCTGCAGCCGTTTCTCTAATGCTCTAAGTTTTCCACTATGATCTGATTCGCTAGAAGAATCATCAGTGATAAATACCCTGCTGATGCTGCCTCTAGCATGTTTAATAGCAGGCCCCTTGCGAACAGGTTTCTTCGGTTGGGAAATGTTCATCACAGTCATTCTTGTATTGTGTTTCGGAGGCTCCCTTGCTGATAGGATGTCAGACAGAGTACAGCCATTGATAGACTTTCGAGCATCTACCCTGGAGGAAGCTTGAGCCAATGTAGCAGCGTTAGCCCTGCTTTTCTTTAGGGGCACTGCTGTCTTCAGCTTCTCCGCGGTAGTAGTGACCCTTGGTTTTGGAAGATCCATGACTTTCCGCGCCTTCTGGCCCCTAATTGCTGTTTCTTTGATTGGTTGAGAGGGTAAGCCCCCGGTGATTTCTGGGAACTTCATCTGATATTTCTCAATTACTCGCTGCTTTGCTGTGAGGAAGACTTCAACTGGTGGCAGTTCCTGTGGAGTGCATCCCCTAGATATGTCACTTGAAAGGGAATCCGAATTAGGTGTGGTGTTTGAACGATTATCCAGAAATCCAGTAGCACTGAGTGACGACGAGTGTCTGCTAGGCGGGTCATTCTTGCGGTTGATCCGGAGGCGCAAGCAAGAAGGAGCTGGTGAATGGTGAGACGGAGCTGTACTGTGACTGGGTTCTCGGGACGTTGTATCCGTCAAGTCAGAGCCTCTACAATGCTCCCTGCGGACGCAGGATGAACTGTTATAGACCATGTTAGTATCTTCTAAGTAATGAAGTGTATTTAGCTTGACACATACCATACATCAGCCCTTTTATTATTGAAGATCGCGATATCGGAACCACAACGACGACACGGTAGCGTACTATCTACCGAACTACTTCGCGCCCGAACCACTTGTAACTTGGGTGCGAGGCGATCCGTTTCATTATGGCGGTGTGAAAGTGATCCATTCGCTCCAGCATCTGGCGGCGGGGGGCTGTAATGCGGTGAAGGGACCCCCGTTCTTTCAGTGGCAGGGAATTCGGCAGTCTCTCTCCCTTTGTAGGACGAGGAACCTGGCCGAGAGCGTGGGGACTCTTTATTGCTATGAGTGTCAGGTGGGTAATTCCTATTAAACCGTCTCTGTAATCTTTCATGTCGCGAGTCCCCAGCCGTTCTGCCTTCTGCCTGCTTCCCTGGACATTCAGATGGCAAGGACCGACAGCCATTGGCCGGCTGCCATGGATCGCGTCTATCTTTGAGGGGCTCTATAGTTACTGGCTCACCTATCGAACCTCGTTCAAGTTCTTCTTGAGAATCTGCAACTTCCGGACTGGATCGGGGCCGTTTTAATCTTCTTCGGCGAAGTGCGCTTCCATTTGCGCCCTCAAGGAAGGGGCTCTGATTAGCTGAGGGTTGTGAAAATTCTTGGGGGGCTGGCGAGCTGAGTGCCAGACGGAGTTTGGAATGTGGGATTGGGGTAACATCATCTCGGGGGTCCTTGGCCGCCGGCGGTGTACGATTCCAAACTTCTCCTTGGTAGCCATTAGTAGATGCAGATCCACTACGTGATCTATTATCGATCACAACAGCAAGTTTTCTACTACCAGAGAATACATTCGCAGATCTTGACATGCCGTCAGAGTAGTAAGTAAGCTCTGGAACATCAAACCTTCGCTCCACCCCTGCACCAAACTCGTTCGGGCAATCACGAGAGCTATACCGGAGTGTTCTCTGGTCACCGACGCCGATTGGGCGGGTAGAACTGATGGCGTCACCCGTGCGGTGAGCCAAATTGTCCTCCCAATCCCTCGGCGTTGCTGCCGCCACAAGAGAGTTCCATTGAGAAGTTGTCCCACCATTCCCACCATTCCTCAGTGGTTCGCCCACCCCTGCACCATATGAATCTAGAACTCCTCCCATTGAAGGTTGAGGTTTGGAATCTCGAGGATGGTCATTCCCATCTCGCGCAGAGCCATCTTCTTGAAGGTCGGCTAGAGAAAAGGTCATCCGGGTGCTGCCTTTAGATAAGCTAGCCAATCTGTTAGACGAAGCACCGGACGCGTTGGTGGAAAGACGAGGTATTTTGCGTGGCCTGGATCTGGTAGGCGAGACTGATTGCCGATGAGGCCCGTTACCGGGGTTAGTTAAACGAGTGGCACAACGCTGGCATTTCCAAATCCTCGAATCAACGTTGCTATGTAGAAAGAAGGAAATGGTATTAATAGGGTAGTCGGGTTTAAATTAAATAACAAAAGGATAGGAATATATACTCACATCACCCCTCTAGTTACCGAGATCGTTGGATTATGGCATGACGTGTGATAATTCCCAAGACATCTGCTACAGCTAACGATCAAATCGATAGGGGAGCATTCCGGCTTTTGACACTTGATGCAGATGGGCCCCTTGCGGGAACCCGTATCCGATCTATTGTTCGAGAATACGGAACGCGGGGATCTACCACTTGATATTGACATAGCTGATGTGGCAGAAACCGGCGAAGCATTCCCGTGCCCTTGCACTGCAAAGCTCGTGTGAGGTATGCCGGGGATTTCATACGAGTTATCCCCCAGAGATATAAATTCAGATCTTATCTGATTGGAATTGGAATTGGTGTATTGGTGGTCGTAGGGTTTGGAACTAGAATACCCGAACGGAAGAGTCGGTGTTTGGTGGGCAACGGTTGTTGTGTGTTGAATCCCAAACTCGCGTAAAGTGTCACCCTGGCTCGCGTTCGCGTTTCTGCAGCGTGTTGCCAAGAGTATCAGCGTCAAAGCCTACCGTAATTATCTGTAGCAGTGAGGGGAGTGTGGTAGGAACTGACCCATTTCTAACAAGATCAGCATCTGATATGCCGGTGCCATAGGGATATTGTAAAGTGCTGTAAGGACCTGCGGCTACATAGGGGATAAATTGGTCGTGAATATACTTCCCCGGCGTGCCATATATCTCTTGCCCATAGCTATTATCATGCGTTGCCGGGTACCAGATTCCCTGACCAACCGCCGTTTCGGGGACGCTACCTTCCCTCGTAACACTCTCCTCCCTATCACCTAGGGGATGCGGGTTTCCAGACCCTTCTCCATGACCAAAAAATCCTCTACTATTACTACTCTCATATTCGGTCCTACTCTCTGGTTTTCTGGATTGATCTGGCGAGGATCTCTTGTAGGGTGAGGCATGCTGGACCCTTCGTCGTCTTGATGATTCTCGTTGATGCTGTCGACGTCTACCCCTCTCAGCCGATCTTTGTCGTCCTCCAAACCATTCCTGATTTCGCAAGTCATCCGTCATACTAGACTTCCCAGTGTGATTGCCCCTACCTCCCTTCCTTTTTATCTTAGATGTAGTTCCTCGGTTCCGATGGAAGCCAACATTTCGAGAGGGATTCCCATGACCATAATCACCTCTACCTCGCTGGGCACGTTCCAGCTGCACCATCTTATTAATATAAACCTACCTCTGCCATGAATGTAAGAGTGATAATACCTCATATCCCTCATGATGGTCCCGGATACGGTTTTTGTTGCCAGACCACTGATACTCCTACCTTGCCAATATCGCTTGTCAGCTTAATACTCAAAGCAAGCGCTTGTGAAATGTATAACCGAGATGGGGAAATCCATATTGTGGGGTTTCGTGCTCTGCATCAGGTCTTTTCAGTTCTAATTGGACCTCATCCTGCCAGCCGTTTCCATTGGCTTGCCAGCATCCCGTCCTGCTATGCCCAACAGCCAGATCACATCCTACTTCCTACGTGCTCATCCAACCCGCCTACTGCCCATTTCCATCGAATCCCAGTTTACGCCAACACATGAAAACCATATCTTACCCAACCGCCACCAAGCATCAAATACTATCAAGTATGGGTCCCAAATATCACCCCTCTGTGCACCACTGCCATTGGCTCCAACCGATATTTCTACCTTCTCTACTCTCCTTGAAATCCAGACACAAGCTCTGCAATACCTTCACATTGCGGCACCCTCTGGCCACCCCGGAGCTCCCACAAAATGGAAAAAAAAGTCCCATATTGTCCCTAGACCGACCCCAACTTCCGCTCTCGACGCATTCGAGAATGCGGAGCTCTAGGAAGCAAAGTAAACCCAGTTAAACATGAAACCTCTTCCACCTATGGGAGTGGACCGGTTAGATTGAAAGGTTCAGTAACGTTATAAGCATAACAGAGACTCGTATCTGTCAATCGCAGTCACGCAGAGGAGGCTCAAATGGAGCTCCATTTGCGGTGCGTAGTTTATTTTTTCTTTATTCACCATTCCTCAATCCCATCGACCGAGAAAGAGGAGTTTGGCAATGACAGCATATACTTGATGTTCCTGTAGATGATAGCTGATAGTCATGGTCGAGAAGACAGGTTAACACGCAAAGGCGAAACCGTGATCCAGTAGATCCGGGTGTTTGCCACGCTGAACAGGCATTTCGAGAGTAAAACACGACCCAGGCCATTGTGGAGTCGCTGGATGAGATGAAGCTACCCATGATAACGACATTAAGGCAGTCGGACCTTTTACCAGGTGATCATCATTTGCAGCAGGGCTCTTGGTTCTCGGTGTCCTCTACTACTCCCGTTTCCCTTACCTTTGGAGAGGACATGATCCTGTCCAGGTGACGACTCGTCACACAAAAGAGGATAGACAAAGACAAAGACAGAAAAAAGGGAAGAAACAAATAAAAAATAATGGAAGGTGAGGAAAGCGGAGGCAGGTAGAAGAGAAAATTAGAGAAACAAAGAAACACTTGCCTTGGAGCGAAATTCTTCAGGTGCCGGGTGATTTGGGCCATTCTCAGTAGACCTACTCTTACCTCTCCCTGCCATGCCCTCCCTGGTAGGACCACTGCCTCCCTTGGAAGGCAATGCAGTGGACCCGTTGGTGCGGGTGGGCAAGTTGGCCTCGGGCACAAATTTGGTAGAACGAGGGGGACTAAGTGGTCCTAAAGAGAATTCTTGAGTAGAAGTGGGGTTGCAAACCACTTTGATGTCAATTCCTGAAGGGAAAGACACATTTGTGAAATAGCAAAGTTATGAGGCTGGGTACGAAAGCTTTGGGTCGAAATGCCAAAGATAGTAACCGCTGTAGTCGATACAGGTGAATCAGACAGGCGTCTAGCCCTAAGGAAAGGAAGGGGAGGGGGAAGGGACACTGGGGATGTTATGTTGGTGGATGAGGGGACGCGGTGAGGCAGTTACAGAGCAGAAAGGGCAAAGGAAGCAGGTCCTTTAGGTGACTAAGCGAAGAAAGATCGAGGGGGCTCTCATGCTATCCAACACTCATACTGTACTGGCAGGCGGGCGGCTGCCTCTGACCATACCCCCAGAACCATGATTTGGGAGGGTTGAAAGAGTGAGAGTGCTAGTACACCCAAGTTCACTTTCTGACGGCGTGGTTGGTAGGCGTTGTTCACACACCGACATCCAATCTACGGCTAATCACTCAAAATAAATAGCCGTCTGCCTGTCGCTGCATCCCTTAAGAGCCTTCGCAACTGCCTGCGCAGGGAATTTGACACGTCCACCGTCTCTGCTCTGCTCAACCACCGTTTATGTCTCGACACCTCCACTGTTGAGAATTTAGCAAGCATCATTTGGCCTTATTATAATTGCATCTCTCGGCTCGAAGGCGAGGCCCGCTGCGAACTACAGTACTTCAACGAAGTTTTTTTCTTTCTCCTTTCCCCGCAATACCGCATCTACCGACCCCATTGGATGCCCATGCAGCCCGGGTGCCCTGGGTTCAAACAGTGACTGACCGGCAGTGCCTGCGTGTTGTCCAACGTTCTCAGGGGAAATCTTCCTCGAACCCGACAGAACACGTCTTGTCTCTTGCTCCCTCTGCTCTTTAGTTTGCTCCTCCATCGATCCTTTTCTTGAGCGGACTGTGCAGCCCGTTCCGATCCCCCCTAGCGGCCTTTGAGTCTTTGAGAGAAGTTGGCTCTACTAGCCTACGGTAGCTCGTATTCTTTTTCTACGGAATTTATACTTGCATCTTTTCACTGCTCGGCACGGAGTTGATCCCAAACACGTTAGTTGGCGTTTGGGCTAAGGCTCATGAAAAGGTAGGGTCAAAATATTTGCGGTTTCTACCTCCTGATCTCGCTTGCGGGATTTATAGTGCATGGAAGTCCAAAAGAAAAGAGGAAAAAAACATGTGCCGCGGTGTTTTTTCTTTTCTCTTGTTGGGAGGAAAGCTACAACGTCAGGCACTCGGTGCCACATCGAGAGGCTTGGGAGGCTCTGCAAATCAGTAGACAGAATAGCAAAGCAAACGCCTCAAGTGTCAGCAGCGGTGACGAAGCGGCTGAGAGTTTGACGCACGTTTAAACAGACAGCTGTCTTGTGCAGAATGTTGGCGACACGGGAATTTTGGTAAGGAGTTTAACTTGTGGTGCACGAGATTGCACTGATGGCACGGCTCCCATGTCCGCCTTCCCAAGGCGAAGGCGTTGCCATCGAGGCCCAAGGATACGCAGGCAATAAAGGGCCGTACAATAAATCGTACTCGAGTAGATTGTGGGGTGCAGCGGGTCCATCAGTATTAGTAAGTCTGGGATGGGCAGTCGCTGCGTTGCATGTTGGTCTTTCGTTCCATCAGTGCAGAGGGTGCAGTATCTAGGAATTATCCCGATGCAGCTCCACCACTCTAGTGACTAGCCTTCAGGCTAAGCCTCTAGGTCGGTAAGTAGGAGACTCCTTAGCGTTTCATGCGCCTATTGGCCTGGGTACCCGGCGCCACCAGCGATGTAACGCCGATGTTACTGGTGGCTAATGGAAAGGCTACTCTCCCACGGTAGTCCGCAAGGGTAGGTTCGAAAAGTGGCATCCGCTCACTTGCTGAGATGGAACGTAGATTTCTGGGTGCCGCTGATCGGCTCAGTATTGCGTCTACGAGCACACCTGAAGCAGAACTTTACACTTTACTTGAGGATACTAAAAGACAGAGTGGTTCCTGTGAGATTGTCTTGGGCTTAGTACGGCTGGTCGGGACGAAGCAAAGTAATTGTGGGCTGCTTGCCTAATGCTGTCGTCATATCAGCTTATAATACACCTTCATACATGAATACTAACGTACTCTGACCGCCAAGGTGAGGGAGGGAAATGTATGTCGTGCCCAACTACGAAGGCAGTCAACGAACCGGCACTTCTCATCTGGGGTCCGCGGGTCATTGCTTATTAGCCTTCATCTATCATTGGGCGCCAAGTGCCTACATATATCCCACGAAAGTCAAATCTCTCACCGCTTGAGTGAGGGAGATTCTGCTGGTGGCAATCATAGACTGGTGCTCTCAGGAGAAGCCAAAAGTCTGCTCAAGTACCGGATTTGGAACTAGAACTTCCTAGAATTCCGGAGAAAGCCTGTGTTCCTGGCTGCTTATCACGAGATCTAGACTCACTGGCAGCACTAGCTCTACCTGGTCCGCCTTCGTTCTAGCCGGCATCTTCATTCATGTCAGACACCCCCAAGCTCCCAGTGAAGATGAAGGCTCCGGCGTGGGCAGAAAAGGCGCAAGTGACTCCTCTACGGAAGGCGAGGGCACCGGGTACTCGGAATATGTGCATGCTAAGTTCCTATATTAAAAACTATCTGAGTAGAGGGCTGACACCAAGACATACAGCTCAGAAACGACGAGATGAATCTGAAGCATCTCAAAGGCAAAATCAACAAACTCCAGGAAATCCGCAAAGACTCTGCTAGAAAGATAAGGGTTCTGCAAAAAAGTTATGGGGATGCTATGGGGATCGCTATGAACGCGGGAGCGGATCTTGAGCACAAAATGAAGTTATACATTTTCGTGGGCTAGTGGACAAGGCCTTAAAAAAAGATCGCAGAAGGTTGGTGTTACATGCCTGAGCGATTTCTCTTCCTCTAGATATTAACTTTATTATCATTCAATTGGATTGAAGTCACTGCTGCAGTGTTTGTTCGGGGTGGGAACCATTCCTCCTCCTCCCGCCTTGGCGTGTCTTCCTTATTATTGGTTATCCCGTGCCGGCGGACACGCAGACTAAGGCGTAATATATGTTTTGGGTTAAATCAGGGATCCTCGATTAGTTTTTGAAGTTTCCCCTATCCTCCCTATTCTCCCCTTCTTAGCCTTGGGAATAGCTATTCGTACGTGATGCCGAGCGAAAATCGGAGCCTTGCGCGGGGGCAGTGGGTAGTTATCCCATGTCTTAGATGGTTCGTTATGGAATCTTTCCGGTCGATATTTGGTTTCAGACTAGTCACGAGAATAGCCAGACCCAATCGGTAGGTTATTGGTTAGTTCGAGAAGCTTTGGAAGGATCAACCTAGATAAAATTGGTTCTTGGCATGGTGGCATCGCTGAACGTTTGGAGAAAATATTACCGTAGTGTCTGATTTTTAGATATATTTTTGCGCTAACGTCTGTTAAATCAATGTCAATATATCTCGCGCTCTCTTGGGGCCAGGGGGGAGCGGGGATTAATTATCTCATGCTTTGATGAGCCTATCTCCGCTGTGACTATACTATAAGGAAAACCCCCAATTACTATCGCCACCAATTATACGGCAAACAACGGCCGCTGCTTCAACGTCAGCCAACCAATTCCCAGGACTGCCGCCACCACCCCCGCCGACATACAATCGCAAGAATTTATCCCCGATCCATCAACTCAACAAATCCCAATCACCTCCAAAAACCTCGAGCTTGACCGGCCCCATCCTCAATCCCATAACTCTCACTCCAATACTCCGGATCCGGGTGAAGTCCCTCAAAAGCCCTACATGCTCATACTGAGCCCCGGCCAACCCGCCGTAGGCCGCAGCAGCAACATCCGCATCGTCACCTAGGTTAACCGCCGGGGCCGCCCCGTCCTCAAATCCGGCGGTAGTAAAGGAAGCCCACAGCGCGGCCTCGAGTGTATGTATCATAGCCCGGGCGAGGTGACCCCCTGGCGGGAACTTATCGAAAAAAACTCCCCGCTCGCAGGGGCTTCCCGCAACCTGCCGCCCGCATACAGGGATTCCTTGACAACCCGGAACAAGTGTGCCCTACTCTCCTCCCGATCCTGCGCTCCGGCCCATCGTAATATTCCACGTACGAGGAGATAGTGTGTGTGCAAAGCGCACTGCTCTCTCTCTCTCTCTCTCTCTCTCTCTCCCGCGTGCCTACATCGCAACGTTCTCGTCGCGGAAGCATACGAGGCTAATTGGTGAGATACGTATCATGGAACCACCCCCGCATTTATCCTCGAAGTTCCGCGCGGTGGCCCCCGGCGCTTCCTCCGCTTGCGGTTCCTAGATGGACGCCGATGCTAGAGTGGTACCCTGCTGCGGAGAGACAGCCCATTTCTAACCACGAGACGTATCGCCCTGCCTACTCCTCCAGCGAAAATGGAGAAGTGGAGGGGGGGGGGTCCTGGTTTGACTTTTTGCTGGGTAGAGTATATGCTTCATATCATCTATCTAGGTTCGGCCGTAGCGTGTCGTTGTGCACAAATGTCCCACGCGCTTGGAATTCCGCTGGCGCACCGAGGGGTCGTAGATTGCTAGGTTGAAGAGGGATGCGCGGATCATGGTGGCAGGGGTGGAGGAGGAGAGGGTTTGTTGCTGTTTTGTGGTTTGGGTGAGTGGCTCTCGTGGTGGGTATGTAGATTAGTGGAGGGGGGGGGGGTCTCTTTCATATCTCTGCATGATAGATAGGTGCGGCATGATACTTGCATGAGCAGTAGATACTTACCTCTTGGCGGGGAAAGTTACCCCTCTTTGCTCCCGCATTTGCGGGCTTCATGGCTTACTGGACACGCCAGCTTTGCAGGACGCTGATACCTATCCTCGATATTATGGTATCTCGACCCTTCAATTGTTTCACCCAAAACCGTCACCGCGATGCAAGGATGTTTGGGAGATTTGAAGCCTAAATCAGCGACTGGACAAAACGAACCTTGGCAATGGCCAAGCTTCATCACACTCAATGACACTTGAGTTATCACTTGACGAGAGGTTGGTTGATGCGATATTGCAGGGGGTACGAGCACCAAGTGAGGTTTCTTATAACTAGCATGAATGTCCATCAATACATCAATCACTACTCAAGGTATCAATCCCATACCCTCAAACAAATGCCCGCGTTTTGTGAAAGAAAAAACCCCCATGCGCATCCTGTAGCCAACACCAAAGAGGTAATACAATAGGGCAATGTAATGATGGAAAATCGCCGAATGGTAAAGAATAAAGGAAAAGAGAAAGAAGGGAGGGGATAGAACAACCACCCAACAGCATGATTAACGAAAACGCCAAGAAGAGATAAGAGTAAGCGGGTGAAGACCATCGTAGACATAGCAGTAGCAAAGAATATAGGATTAGAGGGCTTTGAAAATGGTAGGAAGGTAAAGAAAAAATAAAACAAAAGACAAGTGTAAGTAGAATCCCTAGCAACCGAACGAAAAGCAAAGTGTCTCAAAGGTTTATAATACAAGAAACTTTAATGAAGCAAGGAGCCCCAAAACGGGCACGGTCTGTTCCAGCGCCACGAGATTCTGACATTACGAGCACCCGCACAGAGGATGGGCACCACAAACAGACCGAGACCAGTCAAACACAAAGACTCGCCAATTCTCGCGACTCAGGGATCCAGCGGCGCCGGAATAGATCGTAAAAGAAAGATTTACCAGGATATTAATACTGAGAATAAGCTGTGGAAGAAAGAAAGAGAAAAGGACTACTTCTTCCGAGCAGCTCTAGCGTTTTTCTTCGGAGAGCCTTCGGCAACCACCTCCTTAATACTACTCAGGGGCAGTTCCATGGCCTTCTTGCCCTTTTTTTTAGGCGTGCTTGGTGCCTCCGGGACGGCTGTCTTTGCAGACCGAGTTTTGCGTCTAGGTCCGCCCCCAGCGGTATCTGTTTCGCTTGCCGACAACTCGACCGAAGCGGACCGGCCCCGATTGACGATGACGGTCCGACTCCGGAGTGCTCGGACATCTGGTTCTTCCGAGTTGTCTCTGCTGGGCGCTGCTGGTTGAGTGGAGTGGCCTCGCTTGATCCGTTTTGGAGCCCTGCCAGTGTCACTCTCGCCGGCGGAAGGCTCGACGGATACTGATCGACAGCGGTTCACTACAACATTTCGATTCCGAAGTGTTCTCACCTTGGGCTCTTCGGAATTCTCCCTGCTAAACACCTCTAGCTCTACTGACTGGCCACGCCTAGCCCGCTTGGGGGGGGTAGCACTCAAGGGAGAGGGTTGAACAACTTTTCCATCTCTCAACTCTTTTCCTAGGGGGGTGCCGGTTTCTTCGGGTGCAAGTGTTGGAACAACACTTCCGTCTCCTGGCTTGGCTTTCCCCTCGCGGTTTTCTCCAGTGCTTGCCACTTCTATTGCAGCCCCAGTCTCCGTAGCCTCCAGATCCGATTCCAGTTGTTCGCCTAGCTTGAAAGGCTTGACCGGAGTTGTAGTAGCTGATTTTGCCTTGGATTTTCGGCGTTTGACTGCTGGTTGGTCCATGTCCGAGTTGGTTTCCTCGTCCACGTCCTGTTCAAGCTCCTGTGGTGATGGAACATAGAGCGGGTCAACTCCAGACTTGCGCCTTCTCTTCTTCGAGCGACGCTTTCTGATTTGCTTTTTCCTGGCGGGTGCGGGAGCTTCACCTGCATCCTCGTTTTGAATATCATCGCCGACTGATCTTAACCCCTGCTGCACTGGACTGTCGCCAGAGAGTGGGGAGCCGAGAGGCTGGTAATCCAGTTTTGCATCGGCCCTCTGGCGTTTGGCCGGGGCTACTTCTGATTGTGGAGGTGTAGCTGTATTCTCCGAAACCGGCGTGATTTGGCGTGCATGGTCGATTTCAACAACAACCTCAATCCCAGATGTTTGATTTTGTTGTTTCTCCTCCGGTCCTTGGGCGGAATTTGCATCATCATCATCATCATTGTATTGATGCCCCAAACCGACCAACGCAACCGGCTCCTCCGAGATGTTGTCCGGAATATCGACCTCCGAGTCAAACGTATCCTCAACATCTGCCTGAACACCGGCCTCAAGTTCCTCTGCCTGGCACTCTTCGGTTTCAACCCGGTCGGCGGGGTCTATCTCCAATGTAGCCAAATTGGCACCTTCATGCAGACTAGCCTCCTCTGTTTGCTCCACGACTTCTGCCCCCTCTTCTATCGGCCCTGGCTCACCCTCCTCGGCTGACTCACCCGCCGACTGATTCTCCCGACCCGAATCTGACTCCTCCGAATCTAATTTGGCTTCGACAACAACCTCCTCCACTTCCTTCTCTTCCACCTCCACCTCATCCAAATCTTCTGCCAGCTCGACCTCTTCATCTAACTCTACAGGCTCCTCTGACTGCAAGGGCTCCCCACCAGATTCGCTAGAGCCCTCCACCCCTTCAAGCCTAATGCGAACGCCCTCGGAGAGCGCATCTGTGTTACCATCCCATTCCACTGTCTCGGCTGTAGTTTCGCGTGCAAAGTCCCTCGCTATCGAGCTTCGATCACAGACAGAATCAGGTAACATCGGGTAGAGGGTAGGACGGTCATCTCTAGACTCTTCGTCTTCATCGTCCTCCATGATGACTAAATCCGAAGCCTTAGGTAACTCGCCCAACTCTTCCGTCACCTCAGACCCTTTTACTTCACCATTGGACCGCGAGCCCTCTACTGCATCTAGTGACTCTCCCCGTTCTTTAAGTTCTTCGTCTACAGCCATTGGTGACGGATCCCGGTCGTCAGATGTGGGGGTAGGCGCTTGCTGCATCTCTAGATCGGGATCGACAGGGATTTCTGGCTCGTCTTTAATGGCATTATCCCCTACTATACACTCTTCACCCGCAGGGGATTTTACGGAGAGTGTATTATCTCCTGCAAGAACCAGGACCCCCGGAGTGTCTTTGTTGCTGAAGAAGCGAGTAGAGGTTGGTGTCTGTGCGGGTCCTTGGCTATGATGGAACTTAGGGAATGGATCAACATTTTCTTTTGCTGGAGAAAACGCTGTCTCATTCGGGCTACCAGCCATCCCCTCCCGCTGGCTACCCAGCTCAAGTACAGCCTGCTCTTCCTCTTCAACAGAGGCCTCTGTATCGCCTTTCAGCTGTTCACCGTTGCGGGTCTCCTTTTCTACTAACGGTTCGATCACCCCCTCAGACCCCACACTCTCTGAGCTGCCACGGCCTTTGTCATGGCCATCTTCCGGAACACTGTTGGGATCTCCATCAACCTCCCTGGTAGTCTCTTCGGCAACCTCATCATCGCTAACGGTTTCGTATTCAAGTTCGTCCTCGGGAGAAGGCATGCCATTTAGTTCGTCATACGAAAGATCCCTCGCACCCTCTCCTTCATGGCCAACAGTGAAGAATTGACCCCATTGATCCATAAAGCCGATCGCCTGGGCGTCAGTATTCGCATAAATGTATCCCTGCTCGTCGATTATCCCAATATGTCTGTTGTTCTTGTTGTAGACACCTTCTCCTTCAATGGTAATTCCCAAGTCGACAGGCTCTTGGGCTTCCCCAGGTTGCAAATAAGGTTCGGAATCCTCGGAGTCGCCATTAATGCTGTGATCAATGACAATAATGCTATTGGGGGAGCTAGGTGGTCCCTCGGAATCATTCATTTCAGCCGTTTGGAGCTCATCTCCAGACCCAACATTATTTTCAGTGACCAGGGAAGCAGATGCGGATGAACTTGCTTGCGCTTTGGCGGGTATTTCTTGGGCTTCCATGGGTTGGTGGGCATCAAACAAGCTATTTCCCAAGGCGGATTGGACTGGACTAGGTTCCCGGGGAGGCTCAGATAAACGAGAACGATCCTCGGGCACTGGAGTCCTTTCTGGGTCGGAGGAGAGATTGTCAGGCGAGGCTGGTCTCTTGTTGGTAAAGGACGTCGGCTGGCTCGGGAGCAAGACGGTTGAGCCGAGACTGCGATCAGGGTCCTCACCTTTGCTAGTTTTAGGAATTTTCCATTCCACAATTCTCTCAGTATCGGTATCATCCTTTTCAGTCTCCTCCTCTTCATATTCCCCTTCAGCTTTAGCGCCATATTGATCCATTTCTGCTTCGCTCAACCTCTCGGAGCCTTCGGCTAGTTCAGAGCCAAATTCGTCAACGACATCTTCAATCCCATCGTCTTCTATCGCATACGACCTCGGCATAGTGGAAACTTCTTCCCCCTCATACTCCTCCTCAGCTTCTGCATCCTCTTCAAATTCTTCTTCATACCCTCCTTCTTCCTCCTCTTCATAATTTCTTGAATCATCTTCCTCCTCATACTCCTCATCCTCATAATACTCCCCTCCATCAGCCTCTTGAGATGAGCCATCATCAGCTAGAGCGTCCTTTCGAGCGGCCACGCGGGAAAACAAAAATGAGGGTTTCCTATCCCAAGTATTAGCAAAAAAAAACTTTTATGGAGGGAGGTCATAGGGAACATGCCGTATAGTTTCTTGTTCCGAACTACGATTACTATCGTCGTCATCGTCGGAATCTAACGATATAACATTGTCCTGAGGCTGTTGAGGAATTTTAGCCCCAGGCCCCCATGTGCTATCCTCTTCGCGGTCTTTCCCTCGTTCCATATGCAAGGCCAGGCCCCGTTGTAATTGAGGAGATTGAGGCATTTTATCTGAACTGCTGTCGATAGTAACTCCAAACGGTCCACCGGGATGGGGGAACAACTCCTGTGATGAGTCGTGAGCAGGGTGACCATCCCGAAACGTAGAAGTTGCACCGTAATGGCTTCCTTGGGTATTATGGTCAGTATAGATCGTATCGGGAATGGTATCTTCCGTAACGAAAGAAGGGCCTCCATTCGCTCCGCAAAAGCCCAATTGAACCTCCTGACTTCTATGCTTGACAGAAGAAATAAACTGTGCCTCGGCAGCTCTCTCTTCTTTTTCTTGCCTCTTTTCGATCTCTTCCCGTTCTTTCATCCTTTTCCGCTCCTCAATTCTCTCCATTTCTTCCTGCACCTCCTTTCCCTCTCTCTCCAGTTCTCGCTCAAATATCTCCGCCCTTCTGACCCTCTCATCTTCTTCCATTTGTTTCCTAATAGCTTCCTTTTCCTTCTGTCTCTTCTCTTCTAAGCGATCAGCCCTATTTCCCGCCAGTGCTTGCCTCGCTTTATCGAGGCTACTATTAAAAAATCCAAGAATGCTATCAGCACGAGCCTTGTTCTCCGTCGGTGATGCCCTACGAGCGGCTGGAGATGCTCTGGAGAAAGACAAACTAGGCGAACCCCCGATCGGCCCACGGCGAACCGGAGTATGCGCACGAGAAGCGATCCCAGGCGATTGCGCAGTGGGTGTATTTGCGCGCGAATCATTAGCTGTAAACCGGAAAGAGGATGGTGATGGTTTGTTGTCGAAAGAGAAGTCAGGGTGGTGAATTCTCCTGATGGGCGTAGCGACGGGTTTAGCAGGCGTAAATAATCCACCCCCGATCACTGACGCGGGCCTCGGAACAGGAGGTGACATTGCCGACACAACCGAGCCGGCCCCAGAAGACGGACGACTGCAACTCCCATTAGAGGCCCCGCCACTAGGGCCGGCGGCCGATGTAGTATGGCGGAGAGTTGATGCACCAGAGCTCTTATTTTTCAACGCAGCACGCGCAGCAAAAGGGGACATAAGAGGCTTCGGGGCAAAACTTCGGACTTGTTCTGCGAGCCTAGACCTACCCGTGCTACTTGTTATGCTGTGTGTATCTGATTGTTTTGCCGATATCAGGCCGGAGGCCGAGGAAGTGCCCGCAGGTGTTTGTGAACCAGCATTTCGGTTGTACTTTGCATATGGACTAACTCCATTCAGAAGGTTTTGAGGAACCGGATTGCAGAGAAGTGTTGTGCGTCGGCGTTTGTTTGGGGGTGCGAGAGATGCTGCTGCGGATGCGAAAGCGTCCGAGCGAGGGTGCTTTCGCGATGGAGATCCGGAGTCCATGGCGAAAGCGTGTCTTTGTTTATGGGACGGTGTCCCAAGAAAACAAAAGGATCAACTGAGGGGGTAGTAACAGGAAGATTATTGTTTGTGGGTTTGCAGCTCAATACCAGTACGAGATGATCGAGTAGGGCGATGGGCGGCACGAGGAGCCTATAGAGGCTCTTGGGATTGACAGCAAAGTAAATTTCAGGAGAGAGGGAGATGTGGCGGTCGGCTGAAGTAAACGTAGGACGAGGAGTCGAGAAACCAGTGAAGGCAGCGGGCTTCTGCTCGCGGTGTGCAAGGGTGATGTTACCGCCAAGGATTTCTATGATGACTAAGAACCCCTAAACAAAGTTAGACAACAATGAAACCTCCGACTTATCCAGGAGACAAAATTCGCCTCGATAGCGATGTTTGAGGAGAAAGAAAATAGGGTAGCATTCTATGACGCCATAATATTATTATGGTATTCTACTTGATTGGGGGTTTTTCCTTTTCCGTCTTCTGCACTATCCATGGACATCTCATAGGTTAGCTTCTGCGGCCCAAGGAGCCTCATGTCTGATTGTTCGGATAGTATCATACCCACTGCCACTGGATACCATTTTGGGCATTTTATGAGATGGCCGGAACGTGCAGTTTTGTATGATATAGACGTTTCTGACCCAACCAGTCACATGTTGAGGTGACCAATTGTGATTGAAATCACTGTAATAATAGCTTGGTATCTTCTGATACTCATGTCTAATAAGTTTCCTTATACCTACCACTTATGTGACATCTATTTCTAGTTCATGAAAAAAAATACTCTCCTTGCAAGCATGATTCTGGTGGGAAAAGAAAAAATTAATTGATATAAAATATAACCTGTAAATTAGTAATTTAAAAGCTGTAGATTTCAGCCTTATTCTAGATACAGATATACAAATTACCCTCAGAAAATCAACCAATCTATCATAACATATCATACATTTAAAACTTGAAATTGAAATATATGTTAATAGAGGTATTTGAGTAGTAATAGAAAGATAGAGCATGTTGTTTACATATTTGATTGGTATATTATTATTATAGAGGAATAAAAATAAACTACGTATGATACCAGTATGGGCTAGGACGATAGATAGGGTAGCACTGGAAACTCTGTTTTGTAGATAGTTTGGTGGGTGTTTGGCAGGATGGTTTATCGATGTCACAATAGACCGAAGATCAAAAGGAAACGAAAATAAAAAGATTCACAGAACAATTCCGGATCTCGTCGCCCTCGCTTGTGCTTGTCCCCAGAGCCGCCCTTTACTCGAGTATCTAACAAACATTACTACTACGGTAGCCATGACAAAACAACCGCGCAAGTTTAAGAATATTAAAGCACGCTAGGTCTTTCCCAACGGCCCCGACAGTACGAATATGCACGTGATACACCATCCACATCAGGTCAATTTCGAAAAGGACCCCACACCAGAAGTGGGCGCCAAGCCAGTCTACGGAGCCTCAGGCTATGATACAAAAAAAGTGAAAGCCCACAGCGCGATTGCAAGACGAAAGCAGCCCCTCGTCACCGCGTGGATCTCCAGAATTAAGGGTTCCCCCAACAAATATCTAACATCACCAACTTTCCCTAGCTGAAGCTTCCAAGCACGAAGCTAGACAACATGGATATCAGAGTTCTCCAACCATCAGATATTCCCCATGTACAATTAGCGAACATCACCAATCTTCCGGAAAACTACTTTTGCAAGTACTACCTCTATCACGCCTTATCTTGGCCACAACTTTCCTACGTTGCTGTTGATCTCTCCCACTCCTCCGGCTCGCCCGGTGAGCCGCCAAAGATTGTCGGATATGTTCTTGCAAAGATGGAGGAAGAACCTGCCGACGGAGTTCAGCATGGACATATTACCTCTCTTAGTGTTATGAGAACACATCGCCGGCTAGGCCTTGCGGAAAAGTTGATGCGCCAGAGCCGTACGTGCAATACCATATCCCATATGCCCATTTCCTAGTCAGCTAATTTGACTTTATGGTGAATAGAGAAGGCTATGGTTGAAGCATTCGGCGCAAAATACGTTTCCCTGCACGTCCGTGTCTCGAACAAAGCTGCGCTGCACCTCTACCGCGACACATTACAGTTTGAAGTTGATAAGGTGGAGGATAGATATTACGCCGATGGTGAGAATGCATATTCTATGAGGAAGGTTTTGACCTTTTTGGAGGAAGCTGAGAGCGAGGGTGAGAACGAGGGTGAGGAGAAGGCTGAGGATGTGGGTATTGACGGAGACGTCCCTAAGGGAGGCGAGAAAAAGAAAAAGAAGAGTGGGATGAAGAAGTTCAAGCTAGGAAGGGCCCTTGGAGTTGCGGATTTGCAGGAGGTTGACGGGAGGGCTGCATAATTGGTTAGACAAGCATTGCCCGCGATTTCTCTTTATTCCCCCAATCGGTGATGTCGATGGCGCTTTTCGGTATCAAAAGTGATTGTTTTTTCTTTTCTTTTCCCTTTCCGAAGACCGAGCACATCCGGGTAGAGTGCACCGCTGTCATGGTGATATGAGATGGAATGTTAAATAAAGTGACGAATTCTGTCTTAGTCAGAACGAGCTCAAACGATATTAACCAAGTGAGCTCCTTCCCGACAGAGTATACTGTAATAGTTGCTACAAGGGTAGCGGCCCATTAACTGGAATACAAAGGGCTATATTTTTCTTATTAACCCCAAATAACTGTTCTATAACTTCTTGCCGGGTCTTGTACCAGCCCCTCCATGTAAACACTAGCACTCCAGACTTGCTGGCTTTCTGGGGAAATGGATTCGGGTCTATGATAATAGTGATACTGTACTTTCAATGAAACTAAGGCGGCCGTCCCCCCATTTCGACCGTCCTAACCTCGCAGCACATCCGGTATTATGTTTTGCCAAAGGCCAAGGTTTGGCCTGGCCAGTCCTAAAGTGCAGTAAATTCTGTTATTCGCTATCTCCGGCAGGCCGCCTGTTTCCTGGGCTCAGAGACAAAAAGCTTCTGGGAAGGATTAGTGCTTTGGCCTGAGCCCTCAGGACGTGCCGGATCTCATTGACTGACGCAAGGTTCGGCAGAAAGTTATGGAACAGTTGCCTAAGGTTAACCAGCCAAATACCGGCATCCCGCTGGTTTCCCATTCCCATTGATGGGTCCGTCAAACCAAACTTCTAGTGAGCTGATGTGGTGACTTCCGCTGGTAATCTGATAGCGAATTTTTCAGGTGACACTACAGTATTGTATACTACGGGTAACATAATAATATGGCACGGGTACAATACAAGGGTGGGAAGCTACTAACCTGAATTGACAGGTATATATTTGGCTGGTTAACCTCAAAAAACTCTTTCATAGCTTCTTGCCGGACATGTACCCTACCATTCCTGTCCCACATAACCTTGGCGCATTAAACTGATCTCTAAATTCCCGAGTTGTGATCTTCTCCTTTAAAACCCCCAACAAACTCTTCAAGAACTCCGGAATAAACAAAACCCTCAGCCGAACTCCAACCATCAATTCAATCATGACCGATATCTCTTCAATCCTCCAAGGCGGGTACCATCATCCGCTTACCCGAAAGTGGCAGGCAAAAGCACAATTAACTAAGGTAAGAATTCTCAGTTTAATCAACAATCCATTATATCCTGGTCCTTAGTTTTCTGAGGACTAATACGATTTATGCTGATATACCTCTCATAATATAGTCGATGCTCGTTTATCCTATCTTCATCACCGACAACGAGGACGAGGAAACACCGATTTCGGGCTTTCCTGGCCAGAAGCGGTATCTACCCTTCTTACCTCGCTACTCTAGCGTCGCTAATCTTGCGAAAAAAATTCAGCCGTGGAATAAATAAACTCGTTCTATTTCTTACTCCACTCATTGCCAAAGGGCTTGCCTCGGTCATCTTGTTTGGGGTTCCTCTTGCTACTGGTGCCAAAGATCCCTCGGGATCTAAAGCGTCCGACCCCAACGGCCCTGTTATCCTTGCCATTAAGGCTCTTAAAGCTGCTTTCCCAGGCTTGTTCGTTATGACAGATGTTTGTTTGTGCGAGTACACCTCCCACGGCCATTGCGGCATCTTAAACCAGGACGGAACCCTAAACCAGCAGGCATCAGTCAAACGCATCGCGGCAGTTGCGGTCGATTATGCTCTTGCTGGTGCAGATTGTGTTGCCCCTAGTGATATGAACGATGGCCGCATCAAGGCTATAAAGGAAGGATTAATTGCAGCCGGGGTTTCCCACAAGATCATGGTCATGAGCTACGCTGCTAAGTTTTCCGGATCTCTCTATGGTCCTTTCCGTGAGGGTAAGTGTAGCCATTACATGCTATTCTACTCCTTGGCGCTGTAACATTTTTGATATCTTTAGCTGCTGGATCTGCTCCGTCCTTTGGCGATCGCAGGTGCTACCAACTCCCTCATACTGGCCGTGGCCTTGCCCGTCGCGCAATTATCCGCGACCTCGCGGAAGGTGCAGACTCCATTATGGTGAAGCCCGCAAACGCTTATCTCGATATCATTGCGGATGCAGCCGAGCTGGCCAAGAACGTTCCCATCTCTGCCTATCAGGTCAGCGGTGAATTCGCCATGATCCATGCCGGTGCCACTCAGGGTGTTTTCGACCTCAAGGCTATGGCTTTGGAGAGCTTAGACGGGATCTTGAGGGCTGGCGCCACCATTATCCTTACCTACTTTACTGAGGCTATCTTGAACGAGGGGTGGTTGGATCAGTAGATTGGTTTATTTGGTCGGAATAAATCCAGAAAAATTTGTATTCGCTTTGGGAACGTTTAACAGATGCTCTTTAAGGAGGATCGGTGCTATCCCATTTTCTATTTATGACATCTGGCAGAAATTCTCTGCAATGTATTTCTATACTGAACCTTCTGGATTGAAGCTGATAAAGATGAATCATGAAACGTCACTCGGTAACGTATTTCGCTATCGAGTAGTGCTTTGATGGATCAATTTGTATTTCGGTGCTCAGAGGCGGAGCCATGGTCAAGATATTTAGAGTTACTGCTGCCGCAGGCCGTGAAAGAGGTATGGGCCTCCAGCCCCTCGTGAGCCAGCACCGATATCTGGATCCGTATACCTATACCGCACCTCTAATGCTTGTCACTTAGTAGCCAATAGCCCACTGCATTCAGTAAATGCAGTCTCCCCATATTTTTTCTTCTCAGTTCTGTCGGGGGGTTTGCAGCGAGCTAGATCACGGCTAGGAACGAGCACCAAAAAGCTTTCGAGCAAATCGTACCAAACATGGGGGAGGGGATAGGGATTTATCATCCCCGAGAATAAAAATTTAGAATCAACAGAATATCCTCTGGCTGTTCTCATAGCTTGGCTACGAACATGCACTAGGGAAGGTTTGGGGCTGGGATCCTTGATAGGGGCTGGAAATGGTAGATAAAGAAAAGGTTGCAGAATAGGCCCGACGAGCTTCCTTTTTCATGCTTTCGCATGAAACACTTCTCTAGTTTATGTTTGCGGGGTGTGGACAGGTATGTTAGCATAATTCACGATATATGCTAATCTTAGGCAGTAGCTTGTGAAGCTATGTATGATGGTAGGGATCGGTTTGGGGGCATTGTATTGTCTATTTGGTGGGGGTCTGAAGTATTGCACTCAACTTCCTCCTTTGATGTACCTTCTAGGACTCGCCTATATCAGGGTTTCCTCTGAGGGGACTCTCATCTTGAGTTGATCTATGCCCTGTTGAGGTCCCTCCCCCTGAACTCGACTCATAGCGGAACCCCTACGGCTCTTATATTTGCTGCCCGTTAATGTAGTGTGGTCTATTTGTCGTTCCTGCGGTTACTATCGCCGCTGTCGACTTGGAGCGCTAAGCACGTACTCCTCCTAATTCAGGCAGTGTTCGTCTCATGTGTTTGCCCCCTCTCTTACGCCGAGCTTACTATATCTTCTATCATGCCTTCTACTCTCTCCTTCTCCCTTCTCCTCCTGATGACACCTTTCCCTACACTCCCTAACTCTTGAGCTAATTTCTTTGTTGCCCTCTTCCCTTACCTACTGCTTCTATTACATGTGCCGCCTCCAAATCTTTATATGTGATAGGAAACCTAAAGTTGGCGAATCACAAATCTCGCTACGGATATTTACAATATAACCTTCACCTGCAAGGTCCTAGCCGCCCGATTGTCATGTAGGTCAACCCTTTTATTCTTACTCTCTAGGAGATGCTGCTAGCCGCTATCTTCTGTATAGCCGATGCCTTATCCTCGGAAGCCAGGTTCCTACCATTATCTGTTAAAGCTTTCAGGGTGACCTTGCCACTCGCTAAAATCTCTGCACACCATCCCGCTACCCACCTTGGCTAAACGCCTGGTACCTCTCTATGAGGACAGCCTTATGAGATCCGTTCGGGTGCATGAGCGTCGGTTGCCGTTACTTTGAGATATTTTTCATACCTACCCTTCCCATGGTTGAGGGTTAAATGGATTTTAAATCTGGCTGGGTGACAAGACGGGCGTTATTGCCTTACTTGTCTATTCTTAGGTTGTGGTTTCTGGCCCCGGTGCTAGTTCTTGTTTGCCCAGAATATGTCTAATGCTAATATTACAATATTATACTAACGGAAATGAGCATCTAGTATTATTCCCCGACAAAGGCTTACGTCAGGTGCCGTCCTGTCCTTGGTGCTATACTGATTGGAGCAAGGAAATATTGTCTTTATGATAGCGAATCACTCACTGCATGTGTGATTGACTTGAACAAGTTGGGTAGGTTATTCCAACTAGTTTCAGCCCCAGCCTCGGCTGGCCCGCACTCGGAACTCTATATCTCAGACACCGAGTGCATCATAATGAAGCACTCGTTATAAAGCAACTGGCAACAGCTTTGGGAACTTGTAGATATTCCCTACCCCTCGCGGAAAGTCTTTAGATCTCTATCAACATGCAGCATCTCGGTGTCGGAAGCGCTATCGCCAGCTGTGAGGCATGATATATTACTCCAGTGCCTTAGGACACCCCGTCTTGTGGAGATCACAATGTTTCTTCTATATATATAGTGCATCATCGGCAAATTTAACAAAGAGCGCAACGTCCCAATCGAAAAGTCCATCCGAAGCCATCGAAAATCTAGATCCCCAGCGTGTTTTTGCGCCGGCGAAATCTATAGGTTCTAGACTGCACATTTCACGTGACTGGCTGCAGTCGATCTGTGCCAATGGCCGACGTTCGTGTGGCTGCCACGTCGATGCCAACGGTAGGGGAAGCAGGGCGGAAGAGGTGGGGAGGGAGATACGAGTATTCACGCTCACGTTGGGCTTGAGTGCTCGGAAGAGGCAGATGTATAACATGGCACTCACATCACTTTTTGATAAGTTGATTGTCACGAATGTGGTATGCTATCCGTGGTAAGGTAAGTTACGATCACTTTTCGCATAATAGAAGTGGGGAGGAGGAGGAGGAGAAGGCGGCGGCGACGGCCAGTTTTTGTACGATGATCTATATGATATTATATATCCTTTTTTGGGGGACCAACCGGCGGAAATCGAGGCCAAAGGAATTGTTCATTCGTTCGCCCCCCTTTTAACAAATAACTTTTAGGAAAAAACAACAAGGGGAGGAAGGAAGGAAGAAAAAACGAGGCTGTAGATCTCATCTAGATGAAGTCGATGTGGTTGGCAATATATACCTCATTTTCTCATATTAACCATTTTTGACCCCCTCGCCCTTCCCGGATCCAACTAATTAACCGGTTCGCAACAAGTTTTCGGCGACGGGTTTGTTTCATCGCCCTGGCGTTGCACCTCCTCAACCTTGTTGCGAAATCTCTTTGACTAATTCTGATTTACCACTGCATCGCTCGATTAGCTGCTCATGTTCTGATGCAATACCGTACGATGCCACCCTATAATATACCTACGTCTCTCTCTCTCGCGATACTGTGGTCTATCCCTACCTGGCTTGTTGTGATAACTTGCCGGTTTCAGCTCCAGTGCCAAGTGGATCACGGCTCTTCTTCGATGGATTGACGGATGGGAGTGAGTGGGGTTCCTTCAATCAAGTGCGCACATGCGGGCGTGCTCTGCGTGCGTTTAATATGTTCGGACTTGTGCTGTAAGATGGGCCGGCGATGTGCCATTTGCTTGTCTGTCTACCTGCCTGTCTGTCCATCTGCTTGTTTACCAACCGTGATAAAAGGAATTAATTACGGCAGGTATTATGATCATCACGATTTTCCGCGCCGTGGTTGAGTTGATAGTGTGTTCTGTATATACTTTTGTTAAATTTAGCTCTGAAACTCTTTTTTCGTCCGGATACAGTACGGTAGGTGACTCGTCTCGTCTCGACGACCCAGCGGCCGTTGTCCAATGTGTTGTGCTGGTATTGTGCCCTACCGCGAACGGGCTTTCGTCTTTTTTGACCTCGCGGCCAACGGATACGCGGGCGTGACATGACGTAGGGTAGGACTGATAAGGGTTCAAATATCAATCTGAATTCGATTTACTCTACCAATACTCTACCGAAGAGCGTAAAGCAGCAGGAGGGGGGAAAGAATAGGTAAAAACAAAAAAGAAACCGCCATGATATTATTATAGATGTGATTACAAAAACGTCCTGATGAGCGCCGTGAAATGCCATAAAGCCAAAAAAAAAAAAGATAAAAAAAAGATAAAAAAAAGATAAAACAAAACAAGGACTCGGGAATTATCGAAAGAAATAACCAAAGGCAAAGAAGTATCTCTTCTATGATGAAGCCAGGAAGGGGAAATAGGCACGAATTAAACGCCCCGAAAGCAAAAAAGAAAAGAAAAAGTTTTCGGAATATTATGTAGATAGACGAATAAGAGGAGAGTTGAGGTCAGTTCGGAATGATATACGACCTCCAGATAACGCCATTAAGTTTGATGCCGACCCCGCCCGCCGACCGCCTGTTCAGTGTCGTTTCGTTGATTGCTCGTTCGATGAGAGAAGCGGTGAGTTATCCCCGCCTTTTCTTGTGGTGATGACGATCCATATTCGTTCCGTGCCAAGTATACTTGTAGGTACTGTACCCTTCCCTTGCCATGCGCGTCCATCTAGCAGGTATAGTATATCCAATCCCTCCACCCCCGAAACAAAAGAAAAACCCCCAACCCCAAAGGCGGGAAGCCGCTCCAGCTAGGGAAATTGGTCCCTATCCTCACCTCAGCTCTTCTCTACTACCCCCCTCTTTCTCCCCAACCTCTCCTCCCACCCACCCAAATCCACCACTCCCCTATCCGCGCGCCCGGCAAAGACCTCTGGAACCGTAACGACGGCCCTCCCGCTCCTCAGCCTCTCACCCAATTCCGCCTCGTCCTCGCCCAGCGCCTTGAGCCTCCAGAAGACCTCGCGTATCCATTCTATCGCCGAGAACCACTTATCATGCCCGCCCATGACGATCTCGTTGAACTTGACGTATGCTATCGAGTCGATAAACAGGCGCGTGAGGGCAAAGTCGCGCGAGGCGACGCACGAGGCGTAGTACTTGCGCAGATAGAAGAGCTGCACGAGGCGCGCGGCGCGGATGTCTAGATCCTTCTGCGATGTCTGGGAGGTTGGCGGTGGGGGGAGGGGTGGGGATGGCGGGGACGGGATTTCCGACGATTGGTGGGGAGTTGGGGTTGTAGGGATTTCTGGCTCTTCTGGGCGCTTCGAATATAAGAGGTATTTTTCGTCTAGGGAGGAGGGGGTTGGTGGGCTGGTGTTTGGCGCTGAGAGGTAGTCTCCTGGTGAATCGGGTGTCGTGGAGAGGGGGTTTTCGGGTATGGTGCCGTTGAGCGCTGGTGGTGGGGTTACGCCTTCCAGGCTTGTCCAATCGTAGTAGTGGTGGTTCCATTGCTCTGCTGTGGCCCCTAGTTTGCCGAGTGAGCGCGCGAATTCGTTGCCTTCCCAGCCTAGGTCATTTGGGAAGCGGCCGGTGATAACTAGTGGCACCACGGCTGCGAACTCCCAATCTATCACGCCTGTGATTTTCAATGTCTTCTCGTCAAACAATACATTCCGGATCGCAAGGTCTGAATGGTGAATGCACAGCGTTGCTAGCTCCTGCGGCGGGGTGAATAGATTTGTGAGGCCAGAAAGCAGCTGCATTACTTCACCGAATTGCTGGGGGTCCGCTTTCGACGGTGGGGATAATGAGGTTATGGACGAGCTCGAGCTGAGTGAGGACCAATTGCGGATAGCCAGTAGCGTCTCCCGCTCCAACCTTGCCTGCCATAGCTCCGGAAGACTCGAGTAGGGTCCTTTCGAAGGAACCGCTCCCCCATCCTCGTCTGGGAAATCCTCGCCGCAGGCAGCCGATATTAGCTCCCCGACATAGAATTCCGACTTGTCCTTCCCACGATGGTATATGCTCCCAATATTTGTGAATTCAGAGGGCTTGGACAGCTCCGCTTGTACCAGTGCTAACTCCCTTATCACCTTCATCTTGTCTTGGGACTTCAACCTGTAAAAGCGCCCATCCTCCGCCATGTTCTTCCCAATCACTACTTCCCGTAGCACATACGGTGCCCCTACCGGGTTGTCGAACGTGAGGTCCCAACCGTACACCTCTGGGATGGGTATCTTGTATCGTGGGGATTGGAGGAGATATTGCATGGTCGCTATTTCTGATAGCTTGATCTGCGGATAGAAGTACTTGGGCGGGGCATTGGATATCGAAGCGGCGCATAACGTCGAGTCCGAAAACTTGAGTTGGTATAGTGAGTTATGTGATCCTCGACCTGTGGGGTGGCACACGGAACAAACGGTGAGCTCAATTGAAGCATTCTAGAATCTTGTTGGTAATGGGTATCCTGGGGGGGGGGGGTCGAGAGGGGCGTAGGGAGGTGAAAGGAAGAAAGAAACAAGCGTAAATGAAAAGATGAAGGAGAAGGAAGTCACATAAAGAAAGAGCAAAACAAGAATCTCCCCTCCCCTCCCCCCTCCTGAAATGTAAATATAGGTTGTTACATAGGGTACGGATCGGAAATTAACTGCCGTACTCCACCACTCTTCCCCTCCCCACTTCATCCCATCACATATATCATATCCAACATCCCGCTCACCGCCACCACCACCCACTACTCGAGTCCTACCCATCCCTATATATATGCAACTCTGAAAACGGCTGAGCAGTAGGACCGGCCAAACGGGGAAAATGTGATTCTTGAACAAAAGCAGAAACTCTAAAAAATAGATCCGAACCTAGCTCGCTTATGCCCACACACTTTTCCTTCCCAAGCCTCGAGGTAGCACATGTAGCCAGCCCCTCCAGGTTTACCCAGTCACTGCGCTGAAGACGTGATATGTCGTATTTGAGATCGTCGCGGGGGGCCGAAGGCAGTTGCTGCTTCTGGGACTTGTGCGAATGTGAGATTGAAGCTGCAGCCCCAATAATGGTAGTGTCGGCAGTGGAAGCGAAGGCCCTGGCAGCGGGAGGGGGAGAAGGAGGGACGCAAGAAGATGAGGAAGTCGAAGCGTCCCGGTGGGTATTTCCATTGAAGGTTGCGATCGAACTACCGCTACTGCTGTTGGTGTCGCTGCTGCTGCTGCTGTCACTTCTGCTTGGACCCGGGTCTGGGGTTTTACCACGACGATGGTTCTGTTGACAGGCGTTGTTGGGTTTCTGTGGTTTCCCACCACCGCCAGGTTGGCCTGGCATTGCTCTGAAATTCCCTTCCCCTTCGCCCTTTTTTGGGGCACTAGGTGGGGCAAGCAATGTGGAGAAGGGAGTGGAGGGGAGGGGTTTTTTTTGTCCTTTCCTTCCCAAAAATTTTGGTTTTGAGAACAAAGTAGAAAATTAAAAATATAGATGAATAGAATGGATGGGTAGAAGACTGGAAGTAAAAATGGATAAGGAATCTTTTCTCCCTTGTTGTCCCGGATAGAACGACCCCCTCCAGTAAAGAGGTGACGATATGGAATGGAACAGCAGTAATAGTAGTAGTTTGACGGGATGTAAAAGTTCCGGTGAGAAATATAGCTGCTAGGTGTGGGGTATGTGTATGTGCTTGTGTGAACTCTTTGGAGGAGGGGGTAAGTAGCGGGGGAGGTGGTGAAATAGTGGAAGGAGGAGAGTAAGTAGTAGTACTGATAGCAGCAACAGTAAGAGTAGTAGTAGCAGTATTTGAGTGCAGTAATAGTAGTAGCAGCAGCAGTAACCTTTTGAATTGCTAATATTGGAACTGTAATACTGAGTGCATGGGGAAGAGTATGGGGTAAACTGTAACTGTTTGACGTTTTGTCTTGGAAGAGAAGGAATGCTTTCTTTTCTCCTCTCGAATGAGGTATATAAAAAAAGCGTTTTAAAGTATAAATGAGACACCGACAGCGATACCGCAGCCCCACACACTCGATGGTAATGATGAGCAGGGAGAAAAAATAAAATAGTATCTCTCGTTCTTCTCTTTTCCCCCTCCTCTCCCTCTTCTAGTTCTCTCCCTTCCCTTCCAAACCGGAACGAAAAGAAAACAAAAGAAAAAAAGAGCGCAGAGGATCGGAGAAGTTTTCCATGAAGGAATGGGGGAAGAGAAAGAAGGAAAGAAATAACGGAAAGACACAGAAAGACAACAGAATACCGTATTATCAAAATTTCAAAAAAACCCTCAATATAAAGGAAAAAAATAAATAGAAGCCCAAGTTGACGCAAAAGGAAAGAAAGAAGAGAAAAGCCTTATAAGCAGAGCATGTATGTAAAGTACTGCTGTCTCGTTCGCTTCGCGCGTGCAGGTAAGCTGAGCTGCAAGATGGGAAGAATTCTGCCTGCCACGCGTGAAGGACCCTGAATTCGTTGCAGCGAAGTTGAAGGAGGTGGTCGAATCGATTGCGAGAGGGAGGTAGGCAAGCAGGGATCCGCTGTACTTTTTTTTTTTTTGTCACCGTCTTTGCCTTTTACCAGGCCACTCAATCCAATCTCTTCTCCCTGTTCCAGTCTTCATCGCAGGAGGATGGGAAAAGAAGCAGGAGAAGCGGTGGAAGCACTACCGCGTCCCCCCTCACGATTGGTGCGGTCCATTACCTGGCAGAGGAGAAAATCACCGAGAGGGAAGTAGAAAATCCCGGCGTTGGCATCAGCAACATTCTTGATCCAATCGATAGCTCCAGATGTCAGCCCCTGGATAAGGAGAAGAAGGAAAAAAAAGGCTCCAGGATGGATGCATGGAGGGGAGGGGGGTGGGGAGGGATTAAAAGTGGAAGACGAATCTAGACTCCCCGTGAAAGAGAGGGAGGGAGTATCATACTGCACGGGCAGGGTACTCGTACGTGACTTTGACTACTAAACGGTAGCTGCCACTGGTATGATATGTACCCATACCAAAGAACCAGAGCATCCCGCCCTGCGGCCCAGGGCCCCATTTACCTGGCCCTCGGTGGGGGAGGGGAAGAGAAGAAGTGACTGTCACATCATCCCGTCGGAACAGTCGGGGGTATCATATTTCTCCGCTCGACACATCGCCGGGCATGGGTCCCCCAGCATCGACAACACCACATTCCTTCTCCCTGCTATCGGTACGACACCCACCGCAACTGCCTGCTGTCCAAATAGATATCCACAAAATCCCACACATGCATGCATAAGACCTTACCATACAGGACATGACTTTACCCTTGACATCCCTACAACCTTTTTTTTTCTTTTTTCTTTCCTTTCCTTTGCTTTTCCGAGCAGGGCGAGTAGGGTTGCGATAGAAATGTCCCAGGACACGGAGACTTGGCAGGCCCCAGCGAAGACGATGTTAGCAATAAAGGAACGAGCACGGTGTGCGGGTGGGAGGAGGGAAGAAAGAGCTCGGAGGTAGAGAGAGATGTATCTGGATAGAAGAACTCGGAATTTGCTCTCTGAGCCTTCCTTTCAGCATGTGTCACACATTTTTAGATGGGTTGGGGTCAAGAAAGCTAGAAATCTAATCGCTCCTAACTAGCTCATACTACCTTTTGTATTTACTGGTCAGCACAGACTCGGATGTATGAATTTATAAACTATTCTCAATTGCCTTGTAGCGACTAGCGGCTCTTTGAACACCATAAACAAAAGAATCAAGGTAAGGTATTAGGATCTCGGATATATACTGGGCAGTATTCGCGCTCAAGAAGCTTCTATCTGTACAGTACACTCTTTTAAAGTTCTTCCACAATTAGGAAGGTATAATTACAATAGTAAATGGTAAGGATCTATCGCTGTTTGTCCTTACGGACAGCAATACCTTTAGCCCACCTCTACTAGTAGTTCCTTTAGCCCTTATAAACTGGTCTGTATAAACCTAGATTATATTCTACTTCTTCCAATTCCTTCCTTTCTCTCTCAGATTTGAGCAACCCAACTCCCCCGGCAATTTCCCAATAGGCTTTCCCCTCTTTGCCAGTTTCGGGGTTTGGGATTACATGTGGGGCTTTGTGGAGATTGGTGATAAGCGCCGCCGCCCCCGGGCTCTCCCATCGCTACGGCGCAGTGGAGCATCAGTAGAGCTGTGGGGAGAGAAAAAGGGAGTGAAGTACGGTTCGTAGGCGCTCACGATAGAGTTACATACCGACACATATCATACCGCCGTCATGGACCTTTCCTGCCGTCTTCTATCCCTTGCAATTCCTCTCATAAGTTGCCCCACTATATGGTTATTTTGTGGAAACAATCCGACCTCTAATCCCGTGTACTGTACATATCATACAGCAGGCAAGTGGCATTCGCACATACAGTATCACATCAGATCAATTCTGACAACGAAGCCCTAGCCAAACGTGAATCGCAAAACCCCTTCGGAACCTTCAACCTGTGGCAACAACTTCAGGATCCTCCCAGCCTCTCGACATATCGCACAATTTCTGGAAGAAGAAGAAAAAATGAAACATCATACCGGTATGCCATCATGTTTGACCATCTGCACCTGCCACCCCAATTCACACGTGGGAACATATGAAGAGCGCAAACCTTATTGCTTGCAGCACATTATATTACATTACCGTACCATATAACTACCCCTCCCTTGCTCATCTAAAAGTGGAAGCGTGAAGAATAGGAATGCTTAGCCCAGCTAGAAGGTTCCCCCGAGAGTATGATATATCTGCTGGCTTGATGACTGGACTAATTGGTTAATTAATTAATTGGAAGGACATGAAGGATTTTTGTATACCGCATACTATTCCTGTTTGACGGATATAGTAGATAAAGATATCTGTTGTTATTTGTCCGAAGCTTCCTCCCTTTCCCCTTGTCCTTGTCCTGTCTTCTGTCAATCCTCCGGCAAGTTGTCCACCGAGGAGGTACGGTATTATGCTTGCTGTGTTTGGCCACCTTTCTCTTTTGTCAACGGTTCCGTTGTCATACTTTTTGAGACATGCTTTGCAGATTACGGCACATGGCGGAATCAACTTATGGAACCTTGACCTCTGTGCTGGACCTTATCGTACCTATCGTAGTTCATCCGATGAATCAATCGCTGGCCTCCTTGCGATCCTGCAGATTACCGCACCGACAATATCACACAACACCACACGAGACAGACAGTCCAGCGCTCGGAATGGAACTCCCGTGCAATATCCACCAGTAGATTCACACCAGCAATCAAGTAACTTGAATTGGCCCTCATATTATAGCCGCGCCAACGACTAGCCAAGCCTTCAATGCTAGCTGTTTGGAAAAAAGCACCTGACAGGAAAAAACTCCCTCCTAAGGGTGAGGAGGGAAAAGGCCCCCACCAAAAGAAGCCTGCCATCATACGGTATCATATCTGTGCACTTACTCCTAAAGGCAGAACCGAATGACATCAACAACGGAACCTCCCACCAAACCAATCTCAATACTGGTATGATACTCGCTCCCGCTTTCCTCGCCGAACAAGACAAACAAATTCCAACAAGGCCAACCTGCGGAACTAGGACCTACTATTAGTATCAATACGATGACAATACCCCGCCCTCCAGTCTACCACGAACATCCCGTACCCTCATCTGCCGACGACGTCAGTGGCATTCCCGGGAAAAATCTTGAAATTTCTCATACTGTGCGCCACTAGTGAATTTCCCCACCCCCAAAAAATTAAAAATTAAAATAACCACGCCCATTGTCTGCCAATGATAGAGGGTGTTAACTAGCGAGTGAGAACGGTATGGTGGGACGGCGCGAGAGGGAGGGTGATAAAGAAGGCCGGATGAATGGACGGAAAGAATCACCCTCATGGTTGGAGCAATAGCCTCTAACCTCCCCAGATATCGGTATCTACGGGGGGCTCCTCCAGTACTGGTAGTTAAAAACATCCCATGGGGAGAGCGATACTTGAGCACCATAAGTTAATTAAAAGGGCGATCAATTTAATTTTTTTCAATACCATAAGGTGGGCCACAAACCTACTGTCCAATATAACAACCACAGCCTAACCCCACCACTACCAACTCCCTCTCTCCCCCCTTACCATCCTCACTGCTCATTCTCGATCCCTCAGCAATACCTATCACGGTCAAGGCCACTTCTTAATACCGGTATCACCCTACCAATCACCCGCTGCCAAGTTAGGTACAAATCGGCTCATAGTACTCGTGCAGTAAAGCATCTCGTCTTACCGCTCCCGCTAATGTGGTATCACCAACACCGCGTTGAGTAATCGTCCGAGTGATTGGCTATGATTCCTAACATCCGCCTAGCACCAGCTGCCGGAGCTGATACTGGAATGATACCTGAGAACCATGGGCGGAATAGAAGTACGCCTTGTGTTCACGGATGTGATGCGAGATACCAGTACCGGTAATTGCGGTAGGAGACAGTCTTCAGCGGGAGAACGACGAAAACTGGTGGGGTGACGAACAGGGGTTAGTGACAAGTATTATTTTTTCGTTACCCTACCGGTCCTTTAACAAATATTCACTTTCTTGCCTACCAGACACCCTGTTCGTCACCCTTCCGACCCTCATCGTGCCCCCGTTGAAGACGCCTGCGTTTTGCTGTGCTTTTAACCAACCGGAGGCGGAGAGTGAACTAGAGGTAGTCTACGGTGCTGTATAATACCATAAGGTGGTTTTGCTCTGTGAACATGCAGGATTGGTAAATGGATCAGGGCGCCTCGGCCAAACGCAAATTACCGGCTGCTTCGCTGGAGGCCATGAACCATCCATCATAGCATCGGGGCTACGCAGTGGGCACAGACCTGGCAGCAGCCCTGTAGATCACTTGCGTGTCGTAAGGTAGGTAGTCTGGGGGAGGCTTTTTTTTGGAATCCATCGAATAACTGGTTGGCCGGCCAGTAAACCGTATGGGATCAGGAGGATGCAATACCACTCCCGGGATTTGTTTCTCTCCGGGCGCGGTTTAACGACCGGCAGAGGCACCGTAACCGGACATCCACCCTCACACCACTGATATGTTTTTCGAAAACCGCTACCCGTTAAGAGCCTGAGAGAAATGCAAACCGGGGGCATGACTATTATCCCGGATGTCCAGGAGTAAAGTAATCAAGATATCGAGGCCCTCCCACCCAGGTGCACCTACGCTCAGCAGGACACCCACGAAAACTAAAGGCTTGTAGGTAGGGAGAGGAAGAGAAAAAATTGCCTTGACTATTCTAACCCGAATAGTACTACCAACGAAGAGAACACGAAGAACAGGGGAATGGGGAAACAAGGCTGCTACCCGAGGTAGTCGATTCCGTGATCGGAGTCTATTCCATTGCTATTAGTGATTCCGTAAGGATATATCAAACGAGGGAGCAAGGCCTAATGTTCCAGAAGATGAATGCCCCCGCGATCCGCTTCTTGTCCCTCGAACATCTCATTTCGGAGCAAAACCAGGGAATCGGCACCGGAAGCAAAGGGAAACAAGACAGGAGAAAAGAGTATGGTCGACATATCTAAAGAGATTTCAGTAGTAAATAGTAAGGAGAAAACAGCTCTGATGAAAGGAGGAGCCTGCCATCAGACAGGGAACAGAATCAGGAGAGAGAGAGAAAAACAAAGCCCTCCGCAAACGGCGATTTCAAAGGAAGATACAAACCTAGCCTGTCGCCCAGGTTTCTCCCATGGAACAATAATATCATAACATGGTACTTTCGGTTACTATGGATAGGAATAGGCAGCGCTCAATTAATGCCCTGTGAAGGCTACATAGTAGCAAAGGTATCCGAAACTGCCCCGCCCCACTAGGAGGATCTCATGTGATATTATTTTTTTAAAAAAATAAAATAAAAACACCAATTGTTGACCTGGAGTGAGGCTTTTTGTTTTGCAATTCTCCGTCTGCCGGCGCCCGTAAGTAGTAGCTTTGGAGCCATTGCCCTTGGCACCACCCACGGTCACACTGCCATACAACGTCCTACACTCCGAGGCTGTTGGCCTCTCAATTCTCCTCAGCCGGGAGAATGGCTGGCCTGAGGGGTACTATCGAGAATATGGGACAAGAAGCTCGAGGAAAGGAGAAGAAACCACACACTACCAAGGAGGGAAATAGCGGCCGGGAACCGGGGCACAAGCAAGGAAAATGCAGATGCATAGGAATATATGAGCAACCTAGTCCACAATATACATATTCCTACAATCGATATACACAACACCAAGCGGTGGGAGACCCTGACTACCGGTATGCAGCAGACGATAGAACTATAAACCCAGGGAATAGCAAATCCGCATCCTGATAGATCGAGACCCACATTGCACCGAGATAGATAGATAAATAGATAGGAAACTGCAACTTTCCCCAGGATAGCGCAAGAGGCAATACACCTTAAGCGCCCGACCCAGCGCTGGGATCCATGAAGGACTTCTATCCGCTGATTTACATATATGTAGATACAATTTCATAACATCACCTCTGTTACCTCACCATCCAGCCCACAGTTTAACTCCACCAGCAGCATTCAAATAATATCACCTGTGCCCAAGTAGACGAGGCACCGAACTCCCCGTAGCCCCCTCAGGACATCGCAGCACCAGGATCAAATCCACCTCGGGGGGGGAACACCCACAAACGCCAGCCACTACCGTAAAAACTCAACCAGAAGAAAAACGTTCAGGGACGTTGTAGTTGCCTCTCCTAGTAAGGCGTGGTGTATATTTCTTTTGATTTGCCTCAACTGAAGGTTGGGTTTGCTGTGTTTTCCCCTCGCGTAGCTGAGAAGGGAAATTCCAACGTCCTAGTACATTTTTCTTCTATGATATTTGAGTTTTTACGGTACTCGTTTTTTTCAACCCAAAAAGGGGAAAAGCCCCCCCCATACCCAGATAGGCACTTAAAACTACAAAGCTGGCTCTAAAAAAAAACGACCTTCCTCCCTACTATATTGTGCCCCAGGAAGACCCTGGACATGGTCATCCTCTAGCATCTAAGAGGCTCTATCCGAGGCCATCGTGCGCCACCGGCATACAGTACCAAGTGCACAATATAACAAAAAGCAATACTAGACAAGTGCGATATCAAAACATCTACTTATGACCCATCATAATCCCCTTCGAGGAACTACGTCCACCTCAGATCGGAACCCTGACATGAGTGATTCCTCATGATCAGCACAATGGCCCCCTACAGAGATGGCACTCAAATTCTGGTCGATGCCCGTCATCACTTTCTACGTAGTCGTGGGATTCCATGTGAAGAGAGTTCAGGAGGCCAATCCATAATTAGAAGGGAACTGCATCCAGTTCTTGCCCTCCCCCCTAATGGCCCTACTTCGAATGATAAATTCCTCATGCCCTAAACCACGAGATTGGCAACCGAGGGAGGGATATAATACTATAGAAAATCGAAAGGGTTTTTAAGGTACATAGTCCAGAGTTTAGTCGGATCCTGTGTGCCAGCTCGTATTTGCAAGACTGATCGCCTTCCCCCCCCCCACCCTCCTGCCGTACCTATACGTGATGCATCGTTCAATAGCCCATCGAAATTCCCGGTCCCCTACGATCGGCCCTTCTAGTGTGCGTTGACAAGTTGACAACACTACCCCGCAAGGCACTGTACCACCCCAGGAATGAGTACTCGTACAGCACCTATTCCCCTAACTGCCGGTAGGTGGAATTGGTCCCAAGAGAAGGGGAAAAGTGTGTGTGAGAAAGTGTAAATACCAATTATTAATACGACAGCTAACAGCAGGATCTCTGCTCGTGTAAAGGGATAATGAGCCCAGCAGTGGGTGGCTAGGATGGGGAAGGTGGGTTTGGCTAAAAGTAAAGCAGGACTTGGACAGGTAGTGTACGGTACGTTAATAAGTGCTAACAGAAGAGCGCTATGATAGGGTACAACACTCACGACTCAAAACCACAACCAAGGCATTACATCTGGCTAACGGGGTGGGGTGCTGGAGTTAATTGATCGATCGCTGTTGGCTGCACTGTCTGAGAGCTCAGGGATTCACAGACTATCACTCGCTCTGGGAAGGCTTGAAGCTATCAACGGAGGTGAATCTCTGAGATCCAGACAGTGTGGATGTGAGGGCGAAATGTTTTGGATGGTGTACTCAGAAAAAACACTCTAATGCGAATTTTAGAACGTAGTGAAGATATAAGAAATTCTCTCCTCCTCCTCCTCCTCCTCCTCCTCCTCTTCCTCCTCCTCACTTAACCTGCCATCCAACCTAAGTATACAACCCTCCATCTACGAACCCCTCATCAGCCACGGCCACTAAACAAACTGCCAAGAAGACTCACCAATCTTGAGCGTGCTACTCGTCATACTCGAGCTCTTGGCCATAAGCACAAACGCATCGGCGCACTCCTCAACCGTAGGCTGTTCCCCCACCCCCATCCCATCCCTTCATTAGCACCCAATCCTGACCATAGCCCTCCGAGACAAGAAGGAAGGGAAAGGAAAGAAGAAAAAACCCACCGCAACCTTCAACTTCGACCTCTCCTTCGTCCTCTCAATCGCCTCTTCGGGGAAATTCCTCCCCCACTCAGTCATCAGAAGGCCCGGTTGGACGGCGTTGACCCGGACTTTGGGTCCTTGAGTGTACGCCAGACAACGCATAAGGTGTAGGCCAGCCGCCTTCGAGACCGAGTATGCCATTGCGCTACCAAAGGTTTGTATGCCCTGGTGGTGGTGCGCACAGATGAGTTAGCAGGGGAAGGGAAGAACGGAGGTGGAGGGGGGGGTATAAAAACGGCTATTGAAGAAGTAATAAGTAGAGATCCGCCATCAGGGTTCGCGTTGAATGTTGGCAGCGAAGCGCGGAGGAGATGGAGGTTCGCTTTCACGTTTACTGCCCAGCACTGTTTCTGTTAGTATAGTGCTTCTAAAGTGGTTTAATAATAATAATAACTACCTTATCCCACTCCTCCTCCCCCAGAGCATACAAGTCCTTCCAGTCAGACACTTTAGTCCACCCCTATGCCCCCACGTTAGCCCCCCTCCCCTTTTCCCAACTGCCCCAGGGGAAACCCCACAGCATTGGAAACAATAACGTCCAACCCCCCCAATCCCTCTATAGTCTCCTTCACAAGCCTCTTACACTCCCGATCACTCCCAACGTCCGCACAAATCACCAACACCCTGACCCCGTACTGCTCCCGCACCTCTTTTGCCAGCGCCTCCGCGCGATCGGCCGCTGAGACGTAGTTTATCACTACGTTCGCGCCTTCCGCTGCGAAACGCTGGACTACGCACGCTCCCAGCCCACGAGAGCCACCTGTTACCAAGACGTTTTTGCCGTTGAGGGAGAGTGACATGGTTGTAAGCTAATTTGTCGCTTTCGTGGTTATTTCTGGGTGGTATAAGTTTGGGGAAGGATTTGCGTGGAGGGGAGTTCTCCGGGGGGGTGAGGGCGGGAGTGATATGATATGGATTCCAGAAAGGGTGGACGGGGTAATTGATTGTCGTTTCTGTTGAAAGAGGGTTTACTCGGTCTGTATGTGTGGATTTGCCCTAGCAGAGCCCAAAATGATCTAAAGCCCGCATTCGGAGGGTGATGTGGGCGCTGCATGTGTTCGGAGTTTATTGTATCATAATATGGATATAATGTTGGGCATAGAATATCACTCGGTATGGGCCTAGGCTTGGGCGCTACCTTCGGGGTTCTCTCAATGTTTACTAAGCATCATACCTAATGCACCAGGGGAGCTATCATACCATGGCACATCCTAGTGTCATGCGAATCCTCAAACCCGATCAACAATACTCGCCAAGGTTTAGTGAAAAAACCCTGGGTTGGCAACGCCGACTCCCCCGAAGAAGGATACGGATTTTCAGGGTTCACTGGCCACCACGTCACACAAGTTCCGGAAGGCAGCACCGATACTCGAGTTTATGCAGGGGTTGCGGTAGCCAACACCCGGGCGGCTTGCTAAAAGTTTATCTTCTCCATACTCTAACATACAGTGTCGTATCTCCATTAAAAACCTGTAGGGATCAAGCCAGGCTACCCAGCATTTTCAGATATCGTACACTAAGCAGCAGGTATACCGCCGAAAAATGAAACCAGCAGACCATAGGCACGCATGCTCTACCGCTTACCGCTTGATGAAAAGCAAAGAAAAACCAAACCAGGATAACTGCCGAACACACGCCTTCCCTAGACCTAATCCCAGACATCAAGTAGAAAAGCTCGCCCCCAGGAAAACAAAAATGAAAAGAACATAGACTACAAGAAAATGAGTTAATAGCCCCGATAGGGAAAAAGCACATGCAACCCCTCTAACCCTCAGACCGGCACACCCGATGCAGAAGGCATAGACTTGAGGGGTTTGGGCAAGTCAAATAGGTGGTCTATATGGTCAACAACAGGAGATTCCTATCTCTCGCTATAGTCGTTCAGAGCCACACAGACAGCACCGCGATGGTGCCCGTTGTACTGGCGGATTATTTGTTGGCTATCATCGATCAGCCAAGAACACACTGGAATACCGATATCACTAGAGCCAGGAAACAGACCTGCTTAATTCCCACAGCCTAGCATAATGATCACTGCAAGCGGTAACAAGATAGGCGCTATCAGCGCTAAATGCACAATCCCAGACCCAGCGTTGGTGGCCGTGAAGGGTATTCTCTAGCGAAAATTTCTTCTCGTCAACACTCCAGATCTTTGCAGTATGATCGGCTGAACAGGTCGCCAGATGTCGCACATCTGGGGAGAGGAGCACACGAGTTATGTACTTTGTATGCGCCTGGAACTTGGTAACAGGAACCAGCTGGGTAACATCTCGGTTCTGAATCATACGCCATACGTAGCAGTTGCCCTGAATGGATTCCATTATTGATTGTCAGCGGCCAGAGGTCCAATAGCACACATGCACAAGAGGGGCAGGTCGGCATACCAAGTTGTTTCCAGCTACAAGCATACTTCCATCAGTAGCAACAGTAACACTTCTCACTGGAACGTCATCCTCGGGGATTAGCTGGTGCGTGCACTTGTTCTCACCCAAATCCCAGATTCTGACGTTCCCAGCCTGGTCGCAAGAGATCAACTCTCCCTGGTTCGGATGAATGACCACATCATTCACTGGACTACCGTGAGAGTAATTTCTCTGCACACTAGCGGCCCGAGTATCCCAAATCTTGACCGTACCATCCTCCGAGGAAGTCACCATCCATTTCCCCTCACAGTGGAAGCCAACCCCTGTCACGTTATTCGAGTGTCCCTCAAACTGCAACAACGGGTTCGGGTTTGTGGACTTGATGTCATAAAGTTTGACAGTAGTGTGGCCTGCCGCTGCGAGGAGGCGTTTATCGGGTGAAATGCAAAGTCGGTTCACTTGGGAGTCCGAGTGCTGAATAGTGCGTGAGCATATTCCGGAGAGGGCCTCCCAAAACCTTAGAGATACGAAAACGTTAGAAGCGATAGTTTGGGAATTGGGGGAGGAGATAGGAGAGGATAGTACCTAATTGTATGGTCATACCCCGCCGTTGCTATAGAGGAGGAGGAGGGAATAATGACATATCAGTTTTTATTTTATACTATACCACACATTCCAGAAGGAGGGAAACCGGATGGAGGGGTAAGACAAGTGAGGGGGAGGGTGGATGGGTGATTATCTGACGAAGGTCTTGTATATAAAAAAGAAAAGCCATACCCATAATAACACTCATTTTGTCAAAGAGAACGGGTAAGGGTACCCACGGTAATGGAAACTTGAAGGGGGGATGAGGTGGGGATGATGTCGGAGATGAAGTGAGATTGAGGGAAGGAAGGGTGTGTGGTGTGGATGTATCAAGAGAGTGTGAGATGTCGGATGGGGATGAGGAGGAGAGGATATGGAGAGAGAGAATCCCGTGATCTCCCTACCTAATATGATATGATACTGTAGATGGAGGAGAGCTCGCGGAAGACTATATCATGCCCTGCCGATCCAATAACCACGGTAGCTACAGTAACTACAGCAACCACCGAATATCGCAAGTCGATTTGAGAAGTTGAAGAATACCGATAATACAGTGTTGAATAGCTTGAAGCTTATGCCGTAACAAGGTAACGTCGCCTTCTTGAGGTGCAATGGTTGCTGCCATTGCCCTTTCTGCCCTGAAACCTAGACTAACCGCAAGAGAGAAAAAGTGTCCAATGAAACCAACAACTCCCACCATCACGTGACCATCACGCCAAGACTTTGTACACAGGCGCGATTTCCATTTGGTTGTTTCTATGATACAACTTCACCTCCATTCCATCCCTCTCGGCCACCTCTCCCCTTAACTTCATCCCTTCCCTTATGATCATTCAAACAAGGTTTAAAAAAAGACAGCATGTTTTCGTCAAATCATCTATCAGCCGAATCGGCTGCCGCTGCGAGAAGGAGACACAGGCCAACCTCGCGACCATCTTCGCGAACCCAACATCGCCAGGAACGATCAGGTAGTAACGCGTCCATGAGCCGAAGCGTTAGGGAGAGCTCAGTCATATCACAACGGGGAGTCTCCGGCAGCTTTACAGAAAGGGAATTATTTTCATTAGGAAAAGCAATGACTGTGGCGAGCGCTCGCGGGGATGGGAAGAATATGGACGGAGGTGCTATAGACTGGGTATGAAAGTCGATCGCCGAGATCTGTCTGTTCGCTGACATTCTTCCCCCAAGACTAAAAATAATAAATTCCGAGTATCAAAATTGCCCGCTCTACCGCCCCCTCTTAAGACGGGTTTGTCAAATATTCTATCAACCCCCAGGATTTCAAAAGGCTGACGCTCGGAAGCAGCGAACCCTGCTCCCATTACTGCCGCTACGGAAGGTTCCAACGGATATGCCCTCGTTCTTTCTCACACCGCCGCCTACGTTTGGCAATACACCTCATCCGATACTATTCCGCACACATTCTCATTTCCGCTACCTAGTGATGAGCAAGGGGCCAATTCCCCATTTCCGCTCGGCGCCTTGGTCTCTCCATCAGCGAACAGTGACGAACCGGGTCTAGTTGTGGTTATGCCATTGAGCGGAAGGACTGCTTATTGGGATTCGGTAGGCTCAGCTGTCGCTGAAGGATTGTTCTCCAAGCGACGAGGAGTGGAAGGCAAAGTACCTCTGATATCCGGAGAAAGTGTCACCGCTATCTGCAACGCCGAGCCAGCGGGGTTCATACTCTCTTTGAGCTCAGGAAGGCTAGCACATCTAGCATTGAGGGATCCGGCCGGGAGGCCCGGCATTACCGTAACAATTATGAGGGGCTACGGCACCGGAATGATGGGCGGATTTCTAGGGGCATTGAGAGCCGGCTCTAGCCGGCGAGATATTGTTGCCGTCCGCGCCGGGCGAATCTTAAGAATGGGAGAGAGGGAGATAATAGTTGCCACAGCTAGAGGCAACTTCTCCAGATGGCTAGCAAATCGCTCCGGAACCTATGCAAATATTACCGACCTCGATGTACGGGACAATATCCTTTCAGCTATCGAGCAGGTGGCTCCAGAAGAGGTGCAATTACGAAGCAAGGACGCTTTTGTAATCGTTGATGCTGCAGTTGGGGAAAACCATGACACCGTCGAGGGTGACAAGTACGACGTCGACGTACTTGTATTAGCGTCTTTCATGCCAACCCCCAGCAGCCCTGGTGCTCTGCATGTATTGGTTTCCCTTAAATTCCTGTCAGGTGGGGGACTTGACATTTGCGATGTCCATGTTGTCAGATGCTACACAACTCCATTAGAGGAAGGGAAAACTAGACCTAGACTTTATCTTCCAAGGCCCGGCAGTACTGCATTCTTGGTATTTTCGAGGGCTGTCGTTCTCGTCTCGACACAGAAACCCGACGTTGATGATAGCGAGATGAATGAGGGTACGGAGGATCGAGGCGCTTTTGAGGACGTGGTTGACTTTCGGGGGGATTTGAACGTGGAGATAGTGGGTAGTGGCCCCGAAGACGTCATGTTTGATTCCGCGCCTCGGTCAGATATGATGGGATCCTTCACCTCCGACGCAGGCCCAACTGGAGCAGGGAAGAAGATCAGGAACCCTGGTGTCATGCTTGTGGCCAGAGGTGCCGGTATCGTCCGACTTGAAGCCTTTGACCTCGAACCAGTCAAGAGGGCCCCAACAGAACCTGTCAAGGTGAAGAGCAAGATTGAGCAAGCGGTCTTTTACGGCGTTAAAGAAGATGTACGCAGACACCGTGACCCCATAAATCCCCAGAAGTAACTGCTAACGAATCCACAGAATCCATTGAATTTTAAAGGACGAAAAGAAATCAAGTACGGAATAGAAGAGGTAGAAGAGGCAGCATTAGAGATCAGCCAAGAAATCTTATCCTCAACTTCCGAATACCTCCCGGCAGTCCTTCCATCACTCGACACCCATCTTTCCCTCCGCGCAGCTCACCTCCGCGCGCTCGCCGAACACCTCCGAGCCACCTTCCCTCCACTCTCCACGAAAACAATGTGGCGCCTCCTCACTGACGCAGAGAAGTGTCACGCCGCTCGTGCAGTCTGGACCGTGCGGGAAGCCCATCTCCGTCACAGGCAAGAAGGCGAGGAAGGAGCCCTCGAGGTTATCATTCCTGAACTATTAGCTCCCGACGACGATATGGGCGGCAGCGACCCTATCAGAACCTGGTTCCTGCGATACATAGGATCTATTGAAGATCTAATTCCGAAGGCCAAGCACGCAATGGTAGAAAAAACAAGCAAGGGTCGATACGAAAAAGTAACGATGGCCAAAATGGATGCTGAGGCCAATGATATTGTCCTCGCGGCGTTGATGAAGGCATGGGATTTCCGAGTCCGCTCCGTCAAATTATACAGACTTGACAAGCCCGGTGTTGATTCGAATGGGATAATGAACAAAACTACCGGCTTGCTACCCCCGTGGACCAGCGGGACAGACATTTTACAAGCCCTAAGCGTTCACCACGAAGTCAGCGTCGCCATGATCAAAACACTCTGGGGGCCAAGACTAGCCTCAGACCTCGAAGGCAAAGAAGTCATCGAACGAGTTGCCGAGCAGTTAGTCGGGTTAGCAGAAGCCTGCTGTCGCGGCTTCGAAGAGCGCTCCTCATGGTGCGAGCAGCAGAGCGAAGACGGCGAGGGCACCCTGCAAGAAGGCATAACCATAAAAGAGCGCTACATAGCGCAACGTGGCGGGTGGATAAAACCCCTCGCCGAACTAGGCATGCCGGAGAAAGCCTACCAGCTCGCAGAGAAATGGCAAGACTACCGAACACTCGTAGAGCTCTGTTCGGAGGAGATCATCCGTATTGAAGCGAGCCAGAAGGACCTCAGCAACGCTACATCCAATCGCGAAGCTGTGGAAAGGGAAAACGCCGAACTAGCGCACACCAAGAAGCAGACCATCGAGCGAATGGAAGCCTACTTTGACAAATTTGGCGAAGTCTATGCGATAGAGATGTACGAGTACCTCGTAGAGAACGGCCAGTTACAGAAGCTCCTCAACGGCTTCGAGAACTGGCGAGAAACGTACCTGACCAGATTCCTCCGGTCCAGCAGGAGATACGCAAAGCTCTCTTGGATCCATGACGTGGGGCTCGGCGAGTACGCCCTCGCAGCAGACACCCTTCTAGAAGTCGCGACAGAGCAAGAGGAAGACCAATGGAACAAGAAGGTCGAGCTATCGATCGGAAAACTAGCCAAAATCGCAGCAATGGGATATCTGGACGAACAAAGCGTGCGCAGCATAGACTCCGAATTGGAACTGGTGGATATACAAAACCGCGTCTACGAAGCTGTCAAAGTCATCGGGAAGACTTCTATCGACACCGACGGCGCCGTACAGATCGGTTTAGAGAAGTACGCGGGTGGCACACTAACCAGCAAGAAGCGCGCCGGCTGCCGCGAGCTCTGGAAACGCGCCTTTGCGCGAGCCGTGGAGGGGAAGGTGATGGGCGTGGAGGAACTCGCAGACCTGCTCACACTAGTGGACAGCGACGACGAGGGGACATCGTTATTGCTGGGAGCAGAAAGGGGCGAGGAATTCTACTGGGCTTTAAGAGCTCTCAGTCTCGGCGGCCTCCCACTGGAGCGCAGGAAATTTACGGAAAAGACCATTTGGAGGAGATGTTTTCTCCGCGATAAGTATACTTACCTCCCCCCCGCTGGCTGGACACCACCATCATCGCCATAAAGAAGCTAACAATATTCACGAATAAAGCTGGCAAGCGATCCTTGACACCCGCAACAAAACCGACAAACACGTGCAGGCTGCCACTTACGACACAGCAGTCTACAAGACCATCAAGTTCGGTTACGAGCGCGGCCTCTTCGCCCAGTACTCCCCTTACCAACCGCTCGCGCCTGAGGAGACATTCTTCTCCGACTCGCTGGAGGAATTGCGCACACGCTTCGCCCGCGCTGACGAGTCCGAGCTGAACACCATCGGCCATGACCTCTCGCAAGAGAACAAGCTCCTCACCAGATTCCTGGAGAAGGGGCAGCTACGCGTTTGGTTCCCCGGCGTGCTAGATGCGGCAAGACGCGAAGCTTATGGTGGGCATGTGGGCGGGGAGGAGCGGGTGGCCATGGAGGAGTGAATTGGGTTCGCAATGGGATTTTGTAGGGGAATTGGTAGGGGGATGGGGAGTTGGAAAGTGTATATTATCATGTCATGTCTGTTATTTGCCCAACAATAATTTTTTCTTTTCATCCCATACCATGGGGTTTGCCTGCCGAGAAAGTCAAGCAATGCCTATTTATTTTTTCTTCCCTTTCTTTTCCTTTGCCTTGCCTCACTCTTTCACGCTCCCACAATACTCGAGTGCTAGTGAAGGGGTTTTAGCAATCTATCGCAGGTCGGCGGTTACTTTGGGTGAACGAGAGCCAACATGTGATTTTATGCCTGTGTGCTTACGATTGCCCCACATCTCGGGCCCCAGCCTTCTAGAAGTCTTACAACGTCTTCCACGCGTCCGGGATAGGACCACGATTCGTCGATGTCTCCGCCGTCCTGACCGTCTCATCGTCAGCGCACCACACATACAACACACAACGCATAACAGTTTCCAAAAAAGGAATTCTACTCTTCCAGAGGAAAACCATGTCTTGTGCGTGCAAGCCCACGACAGCTCTCGCCCCCCTTTACACATAGCCACGGGCGAATGAACATCTGGTCCCAGCCAACCCGTGTGCGTGCCCCCTCGCTCCGCGGATTCCTTAGTAAGCGGGTCGTCCAGGGCCCCATGCTCCTCGACATTGGACCAAGGACGATACACCGCATATCCGGTGGGCTGGACCCTATCGTCCAGGCCAAGCGCCAACTCCCTAGCTCTGCTTCTGACGCCGTCCGCGGCGACGACCACGTCTCCGACGAAGGTCTCGCCATCGTCGCACCCGACCCAGGCCTTGCCCAACTTGGGACCCTCCTTGTACGCCGTCACTCGCTTGCCCATATAGAAGCGCACACCCAGGTGCTCAACATAGTCCAAGAGAACCCTGTGAATCTCCGCCCGGTGTCCGCTGTACACTGGTCGTTCGGGGTCCGGGGCCACGATTGGCTGCTCAAAGATGAATTCGCCTTTGTGCGTGTTGATCATGAAGGATTTGTGATTCATGCAGATTTTGCGCAACTTGTCGCTGACCCAGGCCGGGTCCCAGCGAGAGAGTACTCTTCCGGCATTTTGAGCTGTTCATCCGCAGACCTTCATTAATTAGGATTTCCTCGCTTTTTTCTTCTTCCCTCCAGTTCGTGGAGCTAGGGTGAGGGAGGGGGTAGAGGGGTTTAAGCTCACTTATACTAATAATGTCGCCGTACTGCTCCCACCTTGGGGTCTTCTCTAGTACTGATACTGTGTGCCCCTTCAGTCTGGCTTCGATACTCGCTGTTAATCCGCCAAAGCCTGCGCCTACTATCGCGACGTGGATTCCTGTTGATAGATAGGGCGCCATTGGTGTGGCCATTGCGATGTCGGGGTGAGGAAAGAAGAAAGAAAAGAGTATATAGAGACGCAATCAGGAGAATCAGGTCGAGTAAGTAACAGGTCGTAGGCCGCAGTGATTGTAGTATATATAGCAAGGGAGAAGAATGCCAGGGTATCGCAATTGAAGGCTCCCGACTCGAAGAATGTAATGTATGAGCGGGTGATGAGGTCCTTATAAGACTCTGGAGGAAGAGGCAGGTCAAGTGGTCTTGTGTAGTGGGATAGTAGATGACTGGAGAAATGAGGACAGGAGGAGGAGGAGATGAAGCAACACATAAGGCCTCGATATACCCCAGACGCTGATGGTCCCTAAAATGGCTGGCGGTGGTGGATCCATGATAAATTCAAAAGGATGAAAGAATAGGAATAAAGAGAAAGGTGAGTGGAATGATCCATGAGCAAGAGTCTGGCAGATATGGATGGGGGAAGAAAAAGAAAGACCACCCGTATGGAAGTCGATGAAACAGTCGGCCACGCATGTGGAATCGATATAATGGCCGCGGATGGAGAGAGCCCAGACCCCTGGGCCTTACCATAGCCAAGGCACATCGCTAGGTTTGGCTCTTTCTCGCATAGAGAGAGGTACATTTTGAGATAGGAAGGTCAGTACATATATAGACTAGTAATGGTGACAACCACTCCTACAGCAGAAAAAAACGAAAACAAAATGTGAAAAAAAGTTTCCACAAGGCGCGAGGTTGACCTTCCATGTAGGTATAGTAAATACCTACTTCCCCGACCTACGTCCTGCATCACATATGGAGGAATCACTGACCACGCCTGCGCTCGCCAGCCAACTACAGCTTAGTCAACAATACATCACCTCGAGTACTGGCACATCATCAATGCCCTCCAATTAAGTCCTAGAGACAAAATTGCGCACGTTGTTGGTCATTTCTAGCGCCGGTGGGTAGTGGCGACTGACACGTTAACCTTCGAGTGATCCATCGAGAACCAACACCGAACCATACAATCGCGTGCCAGAGTTCTTTTGCATTGCGAGCATCACAATTGTCCAGCTCCAAATTGCAGCGTGTGGAGGGGGTGGTGATTCACAACATCCAACATACCACAACCGGGGCGGACCGTATTTCACAATGTTCACATTATATCCACCTTCACAATAAATAAAAACAAAAATTCAGAGTCAGCTATCATGTTAGAATTTTTTTTCCCCGCTCCCAAGAGGGGCTGCATGCACGTGTGCATTATCCGGTAGGGTTCCTGAGGGCATGGTAGTCCGACATCGGATCTGTGGTTAGTTGTGGTGATATTCAGGCTTTTGTTTCCAACATCGGAAACGTCTTAAGAACGAATTTGTCATCCGCCCTATATTCAGAAATGAACACCGATAGCAGATCCCTAAAGGCGTGCAATGGTGGTAAATTGCGGTAGACAGATATCTGCGGTATGATATCTTGAGAAAGAATCGGCACAAGTAACATCTGGAGGCGAGCACTCTCCGAGTGACTTAAGGTTCCGGTATGGTTTCTCCAAAAGACGATACTATCTCAAAGTGATATATATGCTGTATGTGCAGTACAAAGTTAGCTCCTTGCAGCCGCCGCGAGCAACAAAAGGGAAGAAATCTCGCCGGTCCCTCTGTTCCGCTAGCAGGTTGCGTGAGACATTAGGCCCGAGCTGCACGTCTCACCACCCTCGGATTATTCTGGCCCCCCGCTCTTGGATGTGCTGGGCTCAATTGGAACTCGAGGATAAGAGAAAATTCCCGGGACGAATATCGACCCCTCACCAGTCGGACCAGTAGTGTGAGTACCGCATGTCAGTATTTTCGTCGCCACGCAAAAGTGATAGAACCCAAACTACTAGCACAGTGATACCGTGTGTATCCCCGGTATCCAATCCGCAAGACGCAAGCTTCTCACAAAATCCTGAGTCAGCTTCCCTATCGAAGACCAGTCAGTCATCTTCCAGAAGCACTTTCTTCTCCCTCAAGAGTTCTTGTAATTAAATTGTAAGGGCACAGTATATCGAGACTAAAATAAATCAGCACCGGGAAAGGCACGGTGCCAAAATCTAGGCCTGTCTAATAATACTCGAGTATATGGCCAATATGTAAGGACCACTAGATCATCACTTGATCATCGAACACAAGTACCCTCGAGGCATATGTGATTCCGTGCGATGAAGAAACTTGGCCCCGAACCGCCCAACGAGGATCCTGAACGGCACGATTGTAACCAATGACCGGTGGGATCTAGACTGCCCAAAATGGTGAGGCACATAATATGAAACTTCAAACAGCATTCCAGGGGCACCGCGCATGGTGCATTAGCAGCTGCTCATCGCATCCAGTATTCGGTGGTGAGCCGACACATGACATACAAAATACGACTACGGTATTGGGCACAGAAGGTTGTTCTGGGGATTTCGGATGTAGGCCAGATGGGAATACCTTCAGAGCAGTCAGAATAAGGCTACAAAGGCGAATATTCCCGCAAGTCAGGGCTTCCCCATACCAAATAGATATAGAGTGTTGTGCATACTATCACCCTCCTCCCCACTTCAAGCTATCAAAGGTGGGGAGCCAATAATTGCGATCCCCACGAGATCCCGTGACCAGAGAATTCCATAACTCCTTGAAATTGAAGCCCTTGCTACGGCGCTGTAGTGTTGCCGAGCCCTCCTCCGCGGATTGTAGAGTAATCGTTTCAAAAACAGACTCCGTTTATCAAGCAAGGAGTGAATCAAGTAATTACCCCGCAACGATCTTTTCGAGCCAGGCTGTAATACCATCTCACGCAATATCGACAACTCTCCGTGGCATCGAAGATCGGCAAAGCGAGGACAAGTAAGTAGTAGGTAGGTTCTGGTCCACAGAAAAGTCATTGAACAGCAGGTGAAGTTTCAGATGATGTGTCATTTTGCTGGGGAATTTCTTTAATGAATTGATAATATGTATCCCTGATACCTGGTTAGCATTCCGCGCTGTCCTTTGAAGAACCATGGAGTGGAGGAGAAGATACCACATAGTTCAGCTTTATTTCCAACCTTTTTCGTGTCTCGTGGAGGCAATTGCGCTGTCCCGAAAGAATGACATGGTTTGTCAACAGGGCGATGTTTTACTGTCAAAACGATCATTTCCAACCCTCGAAAACTAAAATGTTGCCAAAGTGACATTCAGGGAAGAACGGCAGACACCCCCAGAAAGCATTAGCCAATGTAAATACCAAAGTGGAGCTCGCCCACAAAAACCATGATTTGTGACACTCTGCTTTTATGCTGATGTCTATTCGCTACACAATCAGAAACCCGCCTAAGCCTTCAGCTGCTTTCGGCCAACGTCAACATCTGGCCAATATCAATAAAGTGTGTTCATAACCAATCTGCAGTGTTTCCCTTCAGCTGGAATTCCGCCGGCTTACCCGATGTGGACATCGTTGGAACGTTGCCAATGTCTCGGGGGAGGTCTAAAAAAAGATAATTCGATCAAGAGCTCGAAGTTTGGCTCAGCAAGCGATAAAACAACGAAAACATCAGACGAACACCCCGCTATCTAGGGTGGATGGATGAAAGAGGTAAATGGGAGAAGCACTTTATTCAGCAGAATGCCTGTAAATAAAGGAGACAGATTCAGGATGTAGGAATCGTTCCCCAGATGATGTGACAAACTACCCTTCGGTGCTGAGATGTTCGCATGGATACCCAAGTGTACTTGTGGCACAGTGTGATCATGCTGTGTCACCCGGATTCCAAATTTACGGTTTTTTTCTGTCAATGAGCCGTAAGCCAAATGGAAAAAGAAAAAGAAAAAGAAAGAGCCGAAGATCTCGCCCGGTCCGAGGTGTACGATCCGTGCGTAGAAATTGGCGTACAGTAGGGTATGGTGCTGTTTTGTGCTGTGACATTGGGGGTAGAATGGAGGGCGACTCCAATCCATTGACTTTACTATGGAGAAAGACCAGGGGAGCAGCACCTTGATATCGTCCGGAATTCATGCCTTCTTGCCACCTTACAGTCCGGGCGCAGCAAAATCTTGCTTATGGAAGGAAATATTACGGAGAAAAACATCTGATTGGGATCTCCAAAGGGCGCATTATTTACCTCTTATCTCTCTCTACTCTTGTGGCCTATGATATCCTGTAAGCCAGGTATCCCATTCAGTACGAACCAAGGCAGCGCGGTACCGTCCTACCATGTACCAGTATTACGGTGAAGTGCGTGAGAGCGGCACGTGAAGCAGAAGTTTGCACGCGCGTAAAAGGAAATCCCCGGGCTCGGGCCCTAATTCGGCAGTCAAAGTCGAGCGAGGTTACCAGCACGGACATTGTGTTTAGCCTCAAGAATGGCATCGGGTCGACATCTTCTGATCAAAGGATGAGTAGACATTTGTGATCAAAGTTGGATCTATATCGTTCATGTCTACAGCGGGTTATTATGCACGAGATTCCGAGTTGAAACCCCATTTGAAGAGGAAGGGGTTTTGATAACTCTCGACTCCCTAGGGAGCGGAGTGAGGGACAGAATGAAGACGAGAAAGATGGAGACAATTTCGGTGGGTTTGGGGGTTTTCACTGGCTAAATCTCTTTTTTTCTTCCCCCACAGAGGGCTGCGCACCACGCTGGCCAGACTTCGTAGCCAGGGGACTGGAAGGTTGCGGATTATCCACTTGGTGGATGTCACTAATAACCGGGAGGAACGGGGGGTTGGGGGTGAAGGGGGGACGGGGGAATCGAGAGAGAGAGAGAGAGAGAGAGGGTTGTCTGGGCAGGAAAATATAAAGAAATATTGGAGCACTTTTGTCTCTCGGTATCACCCATCAGAATAGTGCATTCCTGTTGCCCATGGTGGAGAGGAATAAATAAACTTTTGAGGGTATGATAGGACGGACTTTTCTAAAGATGGACCGAGGGAGGGAGGGAATGCCGGGTTGCTGTAAATAAATTTCGCTTTTCCTTTCTCTCTTTTTTCCCGGCGGAAGACTATCAATAAAGTTGGTTCTTTTTATTTTTATAAAAAGGTATGGAGAAAAGTTTCTCATTTGTTTTTATTACTCTTTGTTTAGGGTCAGGCCAGGCTAGCTGGTAGAATAATGCATTTTCCTTCCTTCCAGAAGATTGCCCATCCCTTCGCGATAGTAGCAGGGAATGGACAAGAAATAGATTGACTTCATTTTAACGAACCGTTGACCTGCCTTTCAACCAAATTATCGGGGGGGGAAGAGGGCGAAGCGGCTTTTCCAGCTGCCCTGTCCACCCAGAACTGTCCCCCCAAAGCCCCCCCAAAAGGTCTAGGCTGCCTTACCCTTTTCTCTTGATGCCCACGGTCGGGCTCGCGAGTCGAACCTCCCTCCCTCCTCCCCAAGAGACTCTTGCCGCTGCGGTTCCATTATTGCTCTGTTTCTGGTTGCTCTGCTTCTCCCTCACCCTGAGCCTCTCATCTTTTCTTCCGATTCTCTCCCCTCTCTTCTCATCCACCCACTCCCCTACCTATCTCACCATACCGCCTCTCGCCTCCTTCCTATTACTCCTCCCGTTTCCCCTTTCTCTCCTCCACCTCCTCCTGCCTCCTCTTCCTTCTCTTCCCCCCCTCCCTCCCTCTCCCTCTCTTTCTCCCTCTCCCCTTCCGTTTCTCACTCATTACGACGCTTCTTTAATCTCCCTCTTCGATCCGGTGCAATACGGAGGGCCATCGGACTGGTGTGTAGTACGGTGACTGTCGGTGGCTTCATCGTTTCATTCCCTTTTGAACCTTTCTCCGAGCTCTCTCGTAGACAATACGCTCCCCTGCACGGCTACCCATAGATTTTTTTTCTTTCTTCCCGACTTTCTTCTGGAGGTCCTAATTTAACCCAAAGAATCACTTATCCTCCTTCGCCAATCCACTGTAATCATCTCCTTTCTTTTTTATCGGTTACTTCTTCCGCATTCTCTCCAACAACCTGTTCCCTTTATAGCTCCCCCCACAACAATTCCTTCCCCCGTTACGATTTTACACTTCCTTTGACTGCTGGTACCCGCTGTGTCTCTCTTGATAACCCCTCGCTAACAAGGGCAATCCGTGCTTCAAAGTTTTCGCTTGACAAGCTCTGGTTTTGTTATCATTTATACAAACCCCAGACACGGCCCTCTGTTTATATCCTTAGCGTTTCGGCGTTCTGGAGCTTACACCTGCGCTTCAATAACCTTCGCGAACAACAACAACCCTTTCATAGTACCAATTTTCGATACTCGGTGACCAGTGGGGAAAAAAAACATTGTCGACAATGTCCTCTTCTTCCTCGAATGTGGTAGGCGTACACTACAGGGTCGGGAAGAAGATCGGAGAGGGATCCTTTGGTGTTATTTTTGAAGGAGTCAACCTGCTAAATAATCAGCATGTTGCAATCAAATTCGTATGTTTTTCGTATATTCGCTCTCAGGCCGCGTCACAATTCGTGTGCTAATATTTCATAGGAGCCGAGAAAAAGTGATGCTCCTCAGCTGAGAGACGAGTACAGAACATACAAGATTCTGGTTGGCTGCCGTTAGTTCTCCGTCAAAGCTTCTGCCTGTATCGCGTACTAACTATCGGCCAGCGGGCATCCCTAATGTTTATTATTTCGGACAGGAGGGTTTGCATAATATACTGGTCATTGACCTCCTAGGGCCCAGCTTGGAGGATCTATTTGATCACTGTGGCAGGCGATTCCAGATAAAGACTGTTGTCATGGTGGCTAAGCAAATGGTCCGTTCATGTGGATATCTCCTTGCGACGTGCGTCTGACATTTCATCTAGTTGTCGCGAGTTCAAACTATCCACGAAAAGAACCTGATTTATCGCGATATCAAACCAGACAATTTCTTAATTGGGCGTCCGGGGACAAAGTCTGCCAATATAATTCACGTAGTTGATTTTGGTATGGCTAAGCAATACCGAGATCCTAAGACTAAGCAGCACATTCCCTATAGAGAGCGTAAGAGTCTTTCTGGCACTGCTAGATACATGAGTATAAACACGCATCTTGGACGAGAGCAGTCGCGAAGAGACGATTTAGAAGCGTTAGGGCATGTCTTCATGTACTTTTTGCGAGGTGGATTGCCATGGCAAGGTCTGAAAGCTGCTACCAACAAACAAAAGTATGAAAAGATCGGTGAAAAGAAGCAGACAACCGCAATTAAGGAACTTTGCGATGGATTCCCAGGTTGGTAGACCATTTATCTCGGGGTTCCATGCAACGTGCGGCTGACATTGGTGATTAGAGGAGTTCAACCAATACTTGAGCTATGTGCGCAACCTTGGATTCGAAGATACACCTGATTACGATTTCCTTCGAGACCTATTCACGCAGGCACTGAAGAATACTGGGGAAGTTGAGGACGGTGAATATGACTGGATGAAGCTGAATAATGGAAAGGGTTGGGAGGCCATCTCAAAACATCCCTCTTCACACAACTATCACACAGCTCATAATCAGACTCATGGAACCAACGGGGAGCTGCGACTTGTTCCTCCGGCTCAGGTTCGTCAACCTCCACAGCTCACCCCGAGTCGTTTAAACGCCCCGCATCCCCCGCCACCATCGCCAGGAAAACCGATGGCTCCGACGCGCGGCGACAGGCAAAACGCTCAAGGCGCAATGCCGAACAAACGACCGAGCGGACAGGCGGGGGGCTTGCCGAAGCCAGTGCCAACACCAGCAGCGAGCACGCAGGCCCAGTTCCAAGCATCGAACACGAATCTCCCACCCACAACAAGGGGACCTTCACCACAGGTTTTGAACAGCCAGCAGAGCCAGCCGAGGGGCAATCCAGCAGAGCCTAAGAGAAGCTTTATGCAGAAGCTGTCAGCAGCCTTCTGTTGTGGTATGTTGTGATGTTCCTTGTGCCGGGTCTTTAGTCTAACCTTTTCGTGCTCTTTACAGGTGGTTGATTCGTCTTGTTTTTTGCACAACGTTTTTGTTTCGCATTCTTCAAACAACTGTTTAATAATATTACCCTCTGCTTTCTTATTACTATATCCAGTTGCGTTATTTCCTTTTCGACTCTTACCGATACACAAACCCTTCACCTAGGGGTTATTACGACCATGATACGAATTGAAAAACAAACGAAGTCCGCAGCATGTGGGGAGGTATAAAAATGAGCGGGGGAGGAGGGTCGCAGCGGTTGAGCATGTTGTTTCTTTTTTTCTTTTCCCTCGTTTTCCTTTTTTTTGTCGGATTGGTGTAGAAGCGATGAACTGTTCCGGGTAGGGGGGGTTAAGCCACGGGGGGGGGAGGAGGAGGAGGAGGAGGAGGAGGAAAGTATTAGTTAGTCATTAGCCTTTTTCTTGCCCACTTTTTTCTTCTCTTCTCTTGGCTTACTTTTAGAGATGCAGATGGAAAAAGGTTTTGGTCTGAGAACAAAAAAAGCCAGATCTTTCCCAGGTGTTTGTTGTCCCATTTTTTCTTTCTTTTATATTTCTCGTGGTTTCTTGTCTGGAGGGGTTTTTCACTGTTTCTTGCTTATAACTCTTTTCTTTCTTTCTGGCATCTTTTTCCTCCTCGATATATTGATAATTGGCTCATACAAGTACTTGCTCGTGTCTCTTAGCTTTACAGGTGTTTATTGACTTTTTTTCTTTCTTTTTTTCCTCGTCTCCATCAACCAACCAAATGTGTTGCCCTCCAAGCACGCATCTCACGCGCGAGATCTAGCGATGGTGCCGCTACGAGTATTCTACTACAGTTGATACGACAGGTGAAAAAGGGGAATGGAACGTCCTGTCGAAGAAAGAAGCAAAACTGGAAACCCGAATAACCATTTTCAACAAAACGAACGTTTCTCCAGCTATCTACTCTTTAAAATCAGTTTCATAATGACTCTCGCTCCATTCCCATCTCTCTCTCTGCAGTCCCTTTCTTTCTTTCTTCCTCTCTTCCGCCCCCTGCTGCCATGAACATTTCCTTTTACCGCCCCCCCCTCATTGTGACATCGTGGAATTGAACAGATTGGATGAATTCCTTTCTATTCCATTCTAACATGTTGCATTGCACATCCTTTGGGGAAAGGGTCCTCGTCATGGCACTAGAAGTCTTTAGAAAATAATTTTTTTTCTTTCTCTAGAATAGAAATGGGTACGATATTATGTAATAAAATAACTTTCAGGGCAACCAGGTTTCGTGGTAATCACTGTACGATGTTGTATGATATGATATGATGACAACCTGGGCACACTACCATGTAACCCCACGTCCCGGAGACTTTAACAACAATAATAAGGAAATGTCGAGTATATGGAGGGGGATAGTTGGGTTGAGAGTGGGGTTGTTGTTGGGGGGGTTATTATTTCCTGAATTTTGTGCACGAGTATAATAAATAATAATAATATTATTATTATAATATGTCAAGTTCATTGGATGCGATTGATTTTTTCAAGTTTTTATTTGTTGTTTTGGGGCGGGGCGAGCTGGGAGCTGGGGGGGGGGATTCATTATTATTACTTTTACCGCCGCCATGCCTCGGTCTAGCCGTGTGCTACATACATACATACATACATACATACAGTTTATGCTGTGGGGCGATGGCCATAAGCCCAAGAAAGTTTTTTTTTTTACATATGATAGTATCATAGGTAGGTAGGTAGGTAGGACCCGCCATGTGTTTTTGAAGTTGTCAACCTGGATTTTTGCTCCCATTGCTTCACTTTGCTGTTGCTTCTTTTTTCTTTCTCTTTCTTTCTTTGGGATGACTGTGTGTATGTGTGTGTGTGTAGATATGGGGTTCGCATGTGGTCTTCACGAGATGAGGAGATATAGACTGCTGTGCCGCAGTTCGTCTACAGTAGATACTACCACAGCGGTTCCGGTAAGGTAACTCTATTTCGCCTCTGCCTTACATCGTTCGCGGGTACAGTACTGTATAGTACAGCACAATAACTTAACCCAAGCGCACAATAACTCTCCTACGCATATCACATACTGACCGGGGCCTACATCGTACCTGCTTTTGTTGTTGTTGGGGGAACTCGCAAGTATCATATCGTACGGGATTTTGGTAACTTAAGTGGGAAGTGAGGGGAAACTCAAACTCTGTCCATCACTTGCTTTTCCTCCTCTCTTCCTCAATTTGGTTTTTCTTAGCAATTTTTTCCCCTTCCCCAGGCGGGCGGTGATACAAAAAAACTACACTAACTTATCGTAGCGCCTCTGGTGAACGAGCACTGTAGGCCGGTTCCACAGCGCGGTACGGGATGCGAATGAGGCTACTCCAAGGCCCAAGGCGCGCGGGCGGGGGTGGTGGAAGGACCCGAAGGGAGGAGCGTTAACTCTGCTGGAGAGATCCTTGGGTGAAAGAGAAGTGCCGGTAGGTTATGTGTCCGGCGCTACAGTGCCGGTACGTTCCCTTGGGCTTTTGGGTGCCCCGCGGCGCACAAACCGTGTTGGGGTAGGCAGCTGGGGGGGTGCTGGTAGAGGCTCAAGACAGGGGGGGGGGAGAGAGTGTGAGAGAGAGGCGATTGCGAAGGCCTCTCGTGTCATACCAATGGCGCGCTTCAGTACCGGTGCTTGCAGAGGATCGCCTTGTTTTTGGCGATATGCGCTGTTGTGTACTAGTAGAGTTGTTTTAGTTACCCTTGGTCCGCATGGCTACCACATCCATCTACCACCCATCCATTCAGTACCAAAGACAATCATGTCTTTTCGCATTTTTCGGAGTGCAGTTAGGATCCTACCTACACTCTTGTTGGTTCAATTGACATAACTTACTGTGCTTCAGGTGCGACTCAAGATATCGGCGTCCCGACTTCCTGGTCCCCATCCTTCCGGAAGTCTGCTTGTATCCGAATATATCCGCTGATCCCGCCCCTTGCCCTTGACGTGTTTATAGCACCTACGAGAGGGCTATCCTAAGAACCGAACTAGGCCCCACGGTAAGTCACTGTCTTTCGGCTGACCAGCCAGTCAGCCACAGCCCGTCGTATCATACTGTAGGGGATAATTGGTGATATGAGCTCGAGGAGCCCACTATTGCGGACCTTGTCCTCGGTGTTGGACCGTCAAAGTAGAAGTGGGCGTTCTGTGGGCACGGTATTGTAGCAGGGGGCAAGCAAGCATGTCGCACCCACCGAAACCTTGCATACACGCATATATACTTGCAAGGCTCATTATTTTGCTCCGTCTTGTCTTGTCTGCAGTTCTTCGCCAGAGCAGTGGGAACCGCGTATTTTTCAGGTTTCGTTGAGAAAAAGGGGCATGCTTCTCTCGTCCCCTTTTTCCCCTCTTGCATTTTTGTCAATCGGGAGTTTACCCCATTGCACTGTTGTAATGCAGATGCGGGTGTTGATGCATCTATCTTGTTTCGGATCATATATTTCCCGGCCGGGCCATGGGATGGACCAGTCAGTAGTCGAGAGAGAAATGTCCTTCCTAGACATCTAGAAAGGGCCCTGTGCGATAGGTGACATTTTCTTCGGCGGTGGGTGATGGAATCTTGATAAATATTTCATCAATTGCCCCGCCCAATCCGGTTTTAGGTGATGTCTCATGTACCTGAGGTCCCCGAGGAGGGGTATGTGCGAGACACCATATTGTGCCGTGGTGAGATGAATCCGGAGCTCCTACCCTTGCAGTAGATGCAGCTCAAAAGCCTATGATACTAGAAATCAATTCAAGAGCGAGTCCGAAACACCCCTTCTGCGTACGGTCTGGTATTCCCCTCATCCTGCCAACATTCGATTGCCCCTATATCCGGTTGTAGGTTCAGTCCGTGGATCCCCCAGCCAAGAAAACTTCGGTTGGTGGGCGGTGCGGGTAGTGGGGCAAAAGTGGGTAAAGGGCATGCTGAAATCCTTGCACTCAACGGGTAAAACCCGCGGCACTCGTACAAAATACCTTGAAGAACTAATTTTTTGGAAGTTCTCAGAGTGTAAGAAGGGAGGGGGGTATGCGCTAAGATTCCTAGTAGATATATCCGAACTATGATAGCACAAGTTTCATGATGCATTGCGCGCATCCTGTTACAGGGTGCCACCATTACAATCATAGATGCTCACTCGGTAGACTCAGGCCCTGCTGGTAGGGACGAGGCTGAGCACTCATGTATGTTGATGCAATTTTGAGTGGCACACGTAGACTGTGTTGGTCCTTCGCTGGTAGCGTATAGTGGCAAGAATTCTTCCAGAGTCAGTATTCTTTTTTTTTTTTAGGAGATAACGCACGAGGTATGATACAACTTTATGGTGCCACGGGGGTGAGGTTTGAGACTAGGGCAACCTCACGATAGTTCGATGTCGGCTTTTTAGGTCCATCTAGGAACATATAAACTCCATGGGGAAACTCTTAGCATCGATTTACTCCCCCTTTCCATCAGTGGCTGTCCTGCCGTCCCATGTTCCCGTCTACCACGAAGCTTGGCTTTAAGGGTTTTCAGATAAGGCTCCCCACAACACGACCGGCACCAATGCGATGTAACTGCAGCGACCCCCTGAAGAAGTCATGAGATAAAGGACGTCGGGGAATATATGTTGGAAGGAGTTGGCGGTGAGGGCAGAAACTTACTGCAGTTGGTACTGAAGGTAGCGAAGGATGATTTGTATACTAGTCCCTGAGAGGGTTGTGGAATTCGAAACTATTGGGGGAAGGGAAAAAGACAAGTTGGTGGTGGCATTAGGAAACGGTTGCCTATAACTTCAATGCGAGGGTGGCTTGATTAAAACAGAGAGTGAAATGAATTGTATGATACAAGGGAGAAAAAATATACTCCCTCCACTTAATCATCGTTGTCGACCAAAAAGAAAAGAAACAAACTCAACGCCAACGTAACTACTGTACCGTAGTCTCCCCTTATACATATATCCAAATAAGTAAAGATATTCCGTCCTCAACTCCTCACTCTAGAACAACAATTTCCCCCCTTTCCCTAATCAACCTTCCAAACAATTCCCCCTCAATATTGCCACACACGCCAACCCACCACATGACCTCTCTATCAAACTTCCTAACCATATCACCTCTCGCATCTAGATGAATCATAACCTCAACAGCACTCTTTACAAGTCCATTCTGTCTCAAGAACACACCACCTACTTCTCCTAGGCCTTTCAGAACCATCAAGCATACCTCAAATCCGGTAGACCTTGCCTTGAAGTGAGTGTGCTTCGTCGTCTTCGCCTTGATCTCGCTAAGGAACCCCCACAGGCGATCCTCAATACCTCTAAGGACGACCGACCTCGCGGGCTCAGGGACGTTATCTATGGTATGCACAATGTGCAAGACTTGATTTTTGAGATTTGTAAAGTCGAGGGCATGTACGCGGGGCGTTGCTTCCGCGCGGAGGGCAGCTAGGACGGACGGGTTCGTGATTGCTAATGTACGGAGGAGAAGGTGGATATTTGTGTGCGGGAGGAGGTCGTCAACTTCTGCTTCAATGCTTGGGTATGAAGTTTGCTGGATTGGATTCAGTAGACCGGTGGGGGTAAAGCCGGGATACTGAGGTGCTAGAATTGGTGCTCGAGCTGGAGTTGTCATTGAGGACACTGGAGCTGCAGGGGCAGATGCAGGTACGGGTGCGGGTACGGGTGCAGGTGCGGGTGCGGGTACGGGTACAGGTGCGGGAGCAGGCCCAGCTGTGTTCTGCGCCGTACTATTACTTCCAAACTTCCTCTCCAGCGCTGACTTCGCCACTGAAATTAGGGGCATATCCCACTCTTCATACACAGCATCATCGACCCCCCGCCCCTCGAGAAGCACGTCGACCACGTGGTAGATGTGTTTGCATATATTCCCATGCGCGCAGTCCGGGCATGAGCAGTCCGGGACGTTCTCTGTGCTGAGGTACACAGTGTACCTTGTGCCAGTCGCTCCACGCACCTCACAGCTGATTTCCGGAGCTGTAGGGGAAGTAGTGTAGCTTTTGATTTTGATATTCTGGGTCAGAGCTCGCTCGTAGCGAATGTCCTCGGGTACCACGTCCCAGTTACGTTTTTTGTATGGGTATCTTTTCATTGGTAGACTGTGTGCTTGTGTGGAGAGTTGGTGGAGAGTTGCGGACGCAGCGCGTGGTGGTCTCTTTTCCAGCAAGAACTGATGAACGCGGGAGAGGCTGGGGAGCGTCCTAGCGTATTACTTTCTCTCCCCGAGGTTGGTGTCGGTGGATTTCAGCGGGCTGTGTGTATGGTTTATGCGTCCGTGCTCACCATGATCTTTGAGCTATAGTATTCTGCGAGTACTATAGCTTTGCAGGGATTGGTGAGACAATCGAGGAAATAGGAATTGGACATCAATTGGAGAAGCTGGAAAAATATGAGTAGCGGGAACCCCTCTCTCCATCGTTATCGCCGTCGAGTGCTCTTGGTTAAAGTTGAAATTCTCCCAATCATCCCACTTGGTCCGTGCGTCACTACGTCACAGGAGGGTCACAGAACTTTTGCGTAGCAACTCACCTCCAGCGAAAAATATCAAACCTTCCAAACCCAAACATAGTAATCCAGGCACCGCAATCATTAGCCCGCTCTACAGTCTCCGGAATGTTCCCCCGAGCATTAGCAAGATCCCTCCGACCCTCTTCACGACCACAATGCCTTTTACTCCGATGGCCTCTACCGCCCCGAGAGCCCCTCCAATCTCTCCGCTACCAGCGAGTATTACCACCAACACAAACCCGCCTCCAATCCTCCTCCTCTGGCGGCCCTAGAAACGATGTCCTCTCAAATAGCTGGAACCGAAACCGCCTCATGGCCCTTCTCGCAATCTTCTTGTCCTCCCCCTCTCCCAATCCCCCTCCCAATGACTAACAGCGAACAGTTCAGCGACAGGCATAACCCTCGGCCTCTGGGGTTACAGCACCTACCTCACCTACCTCGCCAACACGACACACTCCTACCCAGAACCTGTCGCCAAAGAGCTGCGGAAAGCCCTCTACTACTCACTCCCAACCTCCTCCTCTCCACGCGACGCAGTGAAGCACTTTCGCCTAGCGCTAGAGCAGTGCCGGGACCTGGGCATGGACCCGCTCAGCGACGAGGTCACGGGGATAAAAATCGAGTTGGCGGGGGTGCTCCTGCACCACGGGATTGTCGAGAAGGGCGTTGAGGTGCTCGAGGGCGTACTGGACGAGGTCGTTGCTGCGGCGGAGGCGGAGAAGGTGGATGAAGGTGTTAGGAGGAAGTTGTTGAAGAGGGGCGTGGGGATTGCGGCGAAGGTTGGGGAGGTGTATGTTGGCAAGGGGCGGTATGATGAAGCGGAGGAGGCGCTTGGGTGGGCTGTTGAGACGGCGGTGAGGGAGGCTAGGAAGCCCCCGCCTTCCCCTCCCCCTCCTCCGCCACAGGAAGGTGGCGGCGGAGAAAGACTCCCGATTGAAAAAACCCCCGGACAGGATCTCCAGCCTCATCAAGACTGGCTCTCAAACTCGGAAATGTCCTCCCTGTTAGAAGCCCTCGCAAGCGTCTACGAATCCACAAACCGCTTCCTCCTGGCGACACCCCTGTACCTACACGCATTAGAATACATGCCTCCGAACAACTGCCACTCCGTAGTCCTAAGTTCACCCCCCCCACCTCCACCACCCTCTTACCCCCCCTATTCAATACTGACGTTTTCCAGTGAACAACCTCTCCGCAACTCTCTCCCAACAACCCATTGCTCCCACACTACCGGTCTCCCGCGAACAGCTAATAGCAGGCTCGGCCACGCCATGGGCACAGAAGGCACTGACGTTAGCCAACTCCATCAAGCCGCCGGATAGGACTGAGGAGTGCGATTTGGGCTGCGCGGTCGCAACGCATAACCTTGCGGAGTTCGCGGAGATGCTGGGTGATAGGGAATTGGCTAGGCAGCGGTACTTGGAGGCTAGGTCGTTGGCTAAGGCGATTGGGGCTGAGGAGGGAGTTAGGAAGGCGGAGGAGGGGTTGAAGAGGGTTGGGGGTGAGGGGGCTTGAGTGCCATTGTAAGTTTATGTACAGCGGAGTGAAGGGTGGGGACGGTATCAAGTTAAGTTGGTTTGAATTGTCTACTCGAGGGTATGTACGGTATTTATGTAGCTGATGTGACAGATAGACATAACTTTGTGTGGGAAAATTATTCAACATTTGGGGACGACGAAAAAATGTGAGAAGGGGGTGAATGAGCGAAGGACACGGCATGAAGCATGGTGCGATACTAGCTTAGAGAAAAAAAGTCGATTGTTTCAGATAATCCGCGACCCAGCTACAAGAGAAAGAAAGGAAGAAAGGAAGTACAGCCAACAAAAACACCAGCGCACAAGTTCCGACCCAGGAAATGAAGAATATGAGATAGAGAGAGGGGCAGTTGGGGGTAGTAGGAAATAGGCGGTAACGAATTAACCGAGGAAGATCTAATCACTCGTTAGCTCACTGGCTATACAGCGAAGGGGATGCGTGGAGGGAGAACATACCGCCAGTAACACAACCGTCAGAATAATTGCCAAAATCAGCAGCAAGCAGCAAGCCTTATTCCTCGCGCCCTTCTGATATCTCGCCGCCTGCGTTAATTCTTGATCTCTGCACGTTGCGTAAAAATTAGCAACTCCCCAGCGAAAAATCCTCAGACAAGAAAGTACTCACGCAGCCTTAGTACTAGTGGCCGTATTCCCTACATAAACCTCAATATCGTCAATCATCTCACCCTGCTGATTGACCATAGTCCCCAAATCCCTAAATATCTCATTGAGTTCCGTAATCCCTTGCTCTATCCCTCGAATCTCCTCCTCCCGCTCGACAATCAAGCTCTCCTGAAAGTCCACCTCGCTCTGCTGTGCCAGCGCGAGCTGCTGCTGGATCAGCGGGACTTGGACCTGCTGGCCCCCAGACTTAGAGGGGGAGTATGCCAGATCGTCGGTCGGGACGCCCTCGTCATGAGTGAGATGCTGGGCTTGGCGGGCGGCGGCGACATAATCTCGGGTCTTCTCAGCAGATAGTCGCTGGATTGTCTGGAAATCTGTAAGCGTAGAAGTCATCTCTCGCGAGAGCTTTTGCTGGACAAAGCGTTGGCTTGGCTATCATCACCCAGCGCTATTAGCATTGTCGTTCGGGTCCCCCTTTCCTACCAAAGGACATAATGTACTTACAGAAACATCCGGCCAATCCTGAACCTTCTTCACTCCCTCCCCAACACTTTTGAACCCCGCCCTCGTCTCATTAAGCAAATTCTTGACCCTCTCCCGGAGGGCTTCGCTATCCCGCTTCGTACCCACAAGACTCAACTCTCGGTTCAAGCTTGAGATGTTACTCGTTAACGTGAACAGCTGTGTGGATAGCTGCGTTGTTAGGCGGTCGAACTCTGGACTGTCGGAGTAGCCTGTTGAACGCGAGGTTGTTGGCTGCGCTTCGAGGGAGGGGAGGCGATCGAACGACATCGCTTATGGTGGTGGTAGAAGTTTGTCTGTCTTTTACCTTGTTTCGGTCTGTGTTTGCTATTATTCTTAGATGGACTGTAAAGCAGCGGCTTTGATTACTCTGGAAGAGAAGAGGGTGGGGCTGTGGGTTTTCTGTAGAAGAGGTTGTTGTAGATTTATGATATGATGACGATGAAGATGTACTCGTAAGCCCCTTGTCCCCCAGGTGCGGCACCTCGGGTTCACAGCATGGTGGATGGCTGATGACAAAGCCCATTTGAACCTGAAATTAACCTGGATCACGTGACCTGGTGAGTATGGCTGGGACTTGGTGGGGTCAGCGAAGAGCTTTAAATGCCTCGACTATGATACCGTATTCAAGAGTATTTGACTACTTTGTCTGCCTATTTTATTGGTATCCCAAAGACGTTTAGTTTACCATTGCAGATATTTCAAAGGTATATGCCGGTATCTGCTTCAGTGGGCGAAGGTTGCTGCTCATCATACAGGTGGGTTAGGGTGTCGCAACCCTCGCGAACCCCGGGATAGACCTTCGAGTCTCTCACCCACCGGTCAACATCTCGCACTCGGTCTTCCGGTCAGGGCTCTCCGAGTCCCGATTCACCTTTTAGCTTATCATTCCAACGAGGTTATCCTAGATCCCAGGATGGCCCCGAAAATCCGAATCGCAATCCGAAGCGACGCAACCAGCCGTCATTTCGTGGGTCACACCCTCCTTCTCTCACGTGGCTCGAGATCGGCTCAGAAGAATCTACCCATGTCAGATAGTTCGGAACAAAACCAATGCACAAAAGGATCGATATTCCGCGAATTACGATATGCAAGAGTTGCAGACATGCGAATCTATGGGGATGGCGGAAATTTTGAGCGTTTCGAGTATTTTTCGCATGTTGGATAGGCGTTGCGGGGTTGGTTATGTTTGTCATGTGCAGTACGGTACCGGCACCGTGCTCGTATCATGGCGGCTGGGCGTTTCCCAACAGCGTCCGGAAGAAGCAGGCCGGAGAGCTGACCTGACCGAAGGGATGGATTAGGTACTTTACGCTACCGAAGCGATTGTGGATCCACCCTACGGCATCATACTCATATGGCGGCCGGAGGGCTTCTATGAAAATTCACAGCCCAACATTTGATATTGGTGGGAACCATGCTATGAATTCTATTGCCGTGAACTGTAAAAGCTCTCGATGTTGCCATTCGAGAAGCCTCTGCCGTTAACCGCGTTTGGTATAGGCACAGGACCTTTCCTTCTTGGCCGACGATGCATTTTGGGGGCGAATGGTGGGGCAAGCAAGAAGGGCTTTATTGAAATGTGTGGGAAGCAGTTGTGGGGATATGCAGGACGGCTGACATGGGGGGAGCTTTTGGCCCATTCAGTCCTTGGAGGAGGAGGAACCAACAGGCCCGTGAGAGCTTAGAGGTGGGAGGTCTTGTGCCGGGCTATTTTGTGTGACATTATTACTACTATGCTAGGAAGGAGGGGGGGTTGGATAGGCCTTGATCTGCTGCAGTTGGATTGCAGGAGCTTCAATGCATTGCCCATAGCTACTCGTGAGAGGGGGAGAAGCGGTAGTCTACTGTGCAAATCTAAAGTGCGTTGATATTATCATAAACAATACTAAGTCATGCCTAATATTATTCACTGGCCATCTGTGGTACTCCTAACTCTCCGATCCTTTCCCCATACTTTTTGTTTCCGAGCTAGTGAGCTGGGGGTCGGTTTTCAAAGGTGGTATTGGTTGGTTGGGAGGAGTTGATTGACATGCTACTCTCTGTGGTCCCCACCATCAGCTGGTGGCGTGCTAACAACCTCCCGGTATAAATACACAATTCCAACCCACCCTTTGTTCTCTCCCTTCTCTTATCACTCCAGTCTCCTGAGTTCCCAAGTTTCCAAACCCGAGTCTGTTACATCCGACCATTATCGTGAACCTGTAACTTTTCTTTCCTTCCTCCCTCATACCTGATACTAGTACTGTTTCGAGTGGTGGTAAGCTCTTCCGATTTTCATTCCAAAGCTCTTGCCCCCCTCTCCTTCTTTGTCAGCCTGAATGTTGTGAACCCCTCCTCCTTCTGTCTCTGCCGCTCGTACGTCACCCTAACAGGGTATTCGTCGTCACTTCCGTCGCTCCCTCCCCGCGTCGTCGCTTGACCTGGGGTTCCTGGTGCAGGTGATGTGGGGAAAGCTTGCGCATCTACGCAGCTTGCCCACCCATCATACCCGCCTTCCTATCATACTATATCCTTATTCCCAACAAGAAAGGTTGGCCCTCTCAAGTTGACCCAAGTCCCTGAATAAATAGTTGTACCAATTCCTCCTTCCTCCTCTTTGCCGCCAATAAACTTCCTCTGCTACTCACCTGCAAACCGTTCGTAAACTCAAACACCCCTTCGTTTACAATCATGACCCGCACTCAGAAAGCCAACGATATCCCTCACAACCATCCCGAGGCTGAAGCAGCCTTCAGTGAGCATCAAATCCCCAAGTTCTTTGGCAAGAGTGGCCATGTCGACACCGCTCCCAACAAGACCAAGAAGAACGGTGGTGGAAAGGGCAACTGGTCAGTCATAATTATAGCTCTTCGCATCCAATATTGACGGAATCTTAGGGGCCAGGCCGGTGATGAATTCCAAGACCTTCCCGAAGAATACACCGTCTTTAAGGCTCGTCGTCGCTCCAATTCCATGGGCCATATAGAGAACATGTACATCAAGTCCAAGTTTGAAACCCTCGAAGACGAACCCGTTTTCGACGAAAAGATTCACGGAGCTGCGGAGCCCGGGGCTGCTGAGGACGGGGCTGAGCTGGCCTCTACCGTCTCCAATTCTACCAATGCATCTGTTGAAAGCGAAAAGGCTTAGATTCTATCTCTGGCGTTCCTCTGATTTTTCTTTTTTTTTTCTCGAAATTTTAATCCGAAGGGGTTACTTCTACTGTCTCATAGGTTCAATTCTTCTCTACTCTTCATTACTCCGGGTATTCTACATTCTCCTTTTGCTTTCATGTCTTATGTATAACGAAATGGGAAAGTGATCGGGGACTGGCGCGTGATATCTTTTTTCTCCTTGTGTGGCTTTTTTTCCTACCCGTTTACTGTCGGCTTCGTGGGCCAATTTCAAACATCTCATCTCAGGGGAAGGAACGGAAGAGAAAAAAAACCAAAGCTTAAAACCCTGGCAAAAGCTGGTTGAATAGCCAATCAATTCAGTTTTTATCATCACACTGACAAGTTACAATTGTTCTCGTGACAGGATTATTATATACTCGTGCTCTACCGCGGCAATCACGCCCGCCGAGATCTCGATACGGGGCAGTCCGAGCAGACGATGCAGTGCTCGCCCTTCATCCGCGGTCTACTCGACAGGAGGACCTTGACTAACAGATTCGTACTCGTTCCCCACTCAATTGGCCTGGACCTGGGCTACCGTGCATTCCCAGGTCGACCGAATTCCAGACTGTGCCTAGTTCGGCTGTGGGGTTGTTTCGTAGCCCAGGCTGCAGGCCCAGTTAGAGTGCTGCGCAGTGCCGTACTCTACCATGTCCACAAGCATCATAGGTCAAGTAAAGTTAGCTATGTAGCTACGGTAGTTAGGTGAACGGATCCAAGTCCGACCGATCATGTGCATCTGGACGTCACCAGTCGAGAGAGTACGGTATCATAGTCTTGAAAAACGGGAGGCCTTACATGAGAGATTAGTAATAACGTGGCTTGTTGAGCGGAGTGGAGTAGAGTTGGGGGGGGGGGGGTATTATGTGATGCCGGTATCGTACTGGTGGAATGCTTGGAGGATTGTGGATCCGAGAATCACGGAGCAATGCTTATCGTGCTACCGGTATACCATGACTACTGGTGCCGTAGTGAACGGCCCGCCATATAGTGCAAACCATCACACGTTGAGGCTTCAAATGCTGGACTGTATCGATGAAGGTAGAACCGCACAATGCCTTGCTATCTAGAGTTGATATTTCTCGTGCGGAGTTGGTTGGTGGTAGAGTTTTTTTCTTTCCTTCCCCTTTCCACCTTTTCCTTTGGCCGTCTTGCCAGGTGCCGCGAATCGCACGAGTGATATACGGTAAGGACTGGATCCTTGGGGCGAGATTGAGTATTTTTCCCTGGCTAGCCACGGGTGTCGTACCGGGGAGATGTATGATGCTGTTTATCACATCCACTGCGCCAAGTTACAGCATTCTAGAACCACAGTAATCAATCAATCAGCCTAATCCCGATTCCGGCCCTCAAACTCTGTCATTGACCTACCGGTACGAGTACTGGTGCTGTCATCCCGACTAACTGATTGACTGACCCACAGCAATGTTAAGTGAAAACTAGTCACGGCGCTTTTATGGTTTCTTCCGTAGGTCAACCCAATAATATGTATCATAGCTTCAAGTTTGTCTGCTAAACTTAGTGGTTTTAACAGACTTTTTTTTGGCTTGCTTCGTTTCTTTCTTGGAAATCGCTTCATTCACATTTTCGGTTAGTGTATTATACCTTTTTAATTCGTGGCTACCGCGTGACTTTTTTGTTACCATCTTTCAACTATTATTATTAAAGTACTAGGCGGCCAAAAAGGATTCGTCGGAGGCCCTTTTTACAAACCAAAAGTGCCCATATTCACACACACACACACACACACACCCCTCTCTCATCGCAACAATGTCTATGAGAATCTGCGAAAATTTGTTCATGCCATTAGTAAACTTATATATGATAGATAACATGAAGAATATTCCAGGATCCTTGGGTGCTACAAAGCGATGGAGAGGAGAAAAGGTGGTTTAAATATCTGGTATATCCTCCCATTGCCATGTATGATACTTTTTTAGTTTAAATTTAGTGTAAAACCCTGTTGTGTAAATAGGACGAATCTTTTTGTCCCCCGTATCATACTTTTTTATTATTATTTACACTTGTGGTTGGGCGGGTTTTCTGTTTTGGTATGGTCTCGCTGTATGATATCTGCTGCGGTGCTGTGCCGATGTTTGTCTGTTGGCTCTCTTCTAAGATGGTGGGGGAAGTGCTCACCCGGGGGAAGGAAGAAGAAGAAGAAGAAGAAGAAGAAGAAGAAGAGGGGTTGTTTTCTCTGGAATTGTGGTTCTGTTCTCATACAGCAGGATGTGTGCTTCGTGGACGGGGGGGAAAGAAATGGGGTCTTTTGTGTATTGTATTCAGCACATTCGTGGGGACCTGTTATCATAAGCTGTCGTCTGCTTAGAACTGTCCCTAATTATTATTGGAAGGGGAAAAAAATAATATATATATTTTTTCTTTCCTCTAGGTATGATATGTTATTGTAATCCCACTTATATAGGTGAAGAGGTAGATGGCATGGCAGCGAGGCTACTACCGTACCGGTAATGCCATCTGTGGGGGATCACGGAACCGGAGAGCTTATTAAAGTAGTGACTTTCTTAGTATGATGATAGCAGCCGTATACCTATTGAGCATCTTGCAGTAGTTGGGTCTAAATTTTGCTGAGCATGCAATGGTATTCCAGACAAGGTGTCTGAGATATCGATAATGAGTGCGCTGATAGGATTGCAGTCAAATGGCTGACATGGATCATGTAAAAGAGCCCCGGATACAAGATTGTTTCCGGTGGGGCGTAGTTAGAGATCGAGGGGTAATCATTTATCCACCTGGAAATCGCAGGTATGTAACTTGGTGCTATGGGTACTGGCGGCAAGAGGTAGAACGCCATCCCTGTCTAGTGGAGGGGATCAGGGCGGTAATACTACAACAATGAAGGGATCATTGTTGTGCCGGTGTAGGTAATCATACTCAGTTTTAAGAAGGCTATTATACTTCCTCGATTGGGTAGGTTGGTAAAGGAGAGGAGATGTTCTTTTTGTGAGTAGGCTACCGCCGTGTGCCGGATTCTTGACTGCGATGGCTGGATTGGATTAAATTGTGTGATCGATTGAAGGATGTTTACAGGGTTCTGGCTAGTAAATATATTTGATTGAGTTTGGGCCCAGGCACATCTCTCTCTCTCTCTCTCTCTCTCCCTCTCTCTACTATACTTTGGACTCCGCCTCGGGGAACACTGCCGGGATAATGTGCTCTCCTATGGCTAGTGGACTTGAACCTATTGCAGTCAATTGAGACTTCCAGTATCGTACGTGCGTGCACAAAACAGTAAGCATAGGCCGGGCCAGTGCTATGAGTGCGTAGACTAGAGCCCCACATGGCGTAGAAAAAAACCACAAGTTAACTTATCCATATATTTGTATAAGTACATACAATTTTCCAAATTCCCAGACCCGGCTCTTTTGATGCGCTAGTCAGTTTCGGAAATTATCCAGCACCATTCGATTCAATAAGCACGATACAACACGACCCAACTGGGAACAAACCAAGCAAGCACCAACCCAGCAATTAAGTAAACACCCTCAACACAAAGTTAACAATAACAGCCGCGAACAACGTAAGTGCCTATAACCCCCCTCCCCCTCATTAGCATCCCAACAACCAACAGTCCTTCCGTCTATCACCAGGAACCTACCAAAACAGTCGGACCAAACCGATCATCGAAACTCCCTTGCCCTCTCTTCCGGATCGCAGCGGCGCGCCAGTGGAACGTGATGAGGGCATACAACATCGTGCCCATTGCCACGAACGTGAACAGGCCGGCGGATATACGGCCCACCTTGTCGCCAAAGTTGAGCAGGCCTACGGCCAGGCCGCCGAGGATTACGGTGAAGTTGAGCCAGGAGAGGAAGGTTCGTTCGTTGGCGAAGAAGACCTTTTGGGGGGAAGTGTTAGTTTTGGGGAAGTGGGTTGAAGGAGGGGGGAGGAACCTTTGGTTCAACGCGAGTTGGGAGAGCGATACGCTTGCCCGGGGCGGATTGGAGGAGGGGTTGGGAGGACATTGTTGTAGTTCTCGTAGAATTGTAGGTTTGTAGGCAGGTAAGGGAAGAGGTATTGAGGATTTAGGGAGGTATGATGAGAAAAATTTCCTCGATAGAGTATGGTATGAATAGGCGGAGGGAGAGAAGAAAGAGCTAGCGGATTATCCAGTGGGTGGAAAAAAGAGACGGGGGGCGGAAGCGGGACTCGCCTCACTGCATGATGCTGATTGGATGGTTTTCCTTGCATTATCATCGGGCTGCGAACTTATTGGCTAAACCCCCGCCGCGACGGCCATAGGGTTTGGGGTTTCCAACACCCCTTGTTATCCGGTTACGCTGGTGGGGACGTTTAATGGCAGAAAATAGCCTGGCATAGCAGAGCCGCCCCGATTCATTCGATACTATAATACCATTATTTCCCCCACCACTCCGCCCCTCAACCCCACGCCTCACCATTTGACGCTGTTGAAGGTCGTGCCTGACCTAACCTACCCCACACGTGAAGGGGTATCCTTCAGCTCCATCACCTTGCCAATTTATCTCCACCCTCTTGATCATCCTCCTCCTCCACACCCTCGACATCTTTCACACACCCCAACATCACCACAAACACCATCTGCTCTAGCCTTTGAAGATGTCCGAGTCCAGGTTTCCGCATCCCACTGGGGCTAATTCAGTAAGTCGCAATGATCTACTAACGTTACGATACCGAGTTTAAGATGCCAAGCATTAACATGAATACACTAGCCTGTCCCTCTCCAGAGATTGAAGCAGATCGCCAATGATGTATGCTACCCTTCCCCATATCCCCCGAGGAAGGGGAAAGAACGAGAGAGAAAAAAAAGCTAATATATGGCAAAAAGGCCTGCTTCGCAGCTCTCGAAAAAGTCGAAGTCTACGACCATTCCCGCACCGAGGGATGGAACAACACTATCATCGTCCTCCCTCCCCCCCGCCTGACTGCCTTCTTTGTAGCTGACCTTTAAGGAATAACCAGAACCACATCCTCCGCGCGTTAATCTCCGAATCCACCCCCACCGGCGCAGGACCTGGCGCCTCTCCCTACAAGTTCTCTGTTAACAGCACCATTATCCAGCACATGGCTCAGCGCAACTTCAACTACCAAACCGCCTCTACCTCCACCAGCTCCCCCTCTGCCTCCACCTCCACTTCCCAAGACCCCACCACTCCCGTCTCCCCCGCCACTGTCTCTAGCGCCGGTATCGGTAGTGAACTCACCTCCGGGCGTGCGGGCAATGAGAACACCGGCGTCGGCAGACGCGGAATGCACAGCGCCTGCGGCGCCTACTGGAATAACGAGAAGGATGGGATGTGGAGCTTCAAGTATGAGACTAGAGGTATTGCTCCCCAGCATTGCTCGAAAGCTGCTGGTAGTGGTGGTGCTAGCAAAGACGAGGCATGCGCTGGGCTAACCGGATGCTGTGGGAAAGGTCTTGATGTAGTTATTTCGGTTATCTGGATCGCCGTTTAGAGATTTCCGACCCACTTTTTTGTTCGCTTCGTCTTCTATTTTTTGATAGGTCGGTCGATTGGTATTGTAGATTGAAAAAAGAAGGGATGAAGCGAGAATGGGGGAAGGGGAAGTGGTTTTTATTATTGATGATACCCGCTTTGGCTCAGTTGGATTATGATGGCACGGTAAGTGTGTAGATGCACGGGTGAATTTCTTGTGTTTTGTTTCTACATTCGCTATCTTTATTCATATCCCTTTGACCTGCGGAGCAGTGGGCGGGGGAGCTGGCGGTATTAGTCTTATAAAATAACTACATTCCTTGCTTCAGGGGGATATCATTCATTCATTCTTTCCTCCTTTCCCCCTGCTCTACTCTTTTTTATACATATTTATCTATACATCTCTTTCGCGTAAGGGTGGTTTGTATGTGTTTAAATGAGATTGGAGTGGATCGGAGTGGATGGGTGGATTGCGTGAGGTGGCGCAAATGAAAAGGTTTTCTCGTAGACTCGTATGTGAATATCGTGAGGTGAGAACTAGCTGGGGCTACGAAATGGACGGCAGTAAAATTATCTTGCTTAAGAAAGGGCATCCGGCCAATCTTGCTTTGCCTAACCAACCAGCTCCACCCATCCTTCCCAACGCCCACCAAGTAGACCAATCACAACCTAGGGTAATCCCAACAGCCGAGTCCCGGCCGAGTGAGAATACCTGACTCGAGCAAAATAAGGGAAGGAACTAAAGGACCAAAAGCTAAAAGTTAAGGAGCAAAAAAAAAAAGAGAAACACTTAAACCCTCGGCTCAATCCTCAGAAACACATTCCCGCCTTTAGGCCTCCTGAGCCAAAACTCAAGATAGTCGTTGTCGTACCCATCGGGAATACTAAGAGTGTAATTCCTGAACAGGAGCGCCGTGACGCAGCGGAGTTCCATCATAGCCAAACTAACGCTATCAGCATTCACCAACCAACCAACGGTGGGCGGGCAAGGGGGGGGATACTTCTCGCCAGCACAAACCCTAGGTCCGGACCCGAACGAGGTCATCATGGCCCCCATCTCGGCCGTTTCCTTACCCGCCTGCCAGCGCTCGGGAATGAACATTTTCGGGTCGGGAAAGACTTTAGCATCGTAGTTTGTAGATTTGGTTTGGGCGAATATGAGCGTCTACGATACATTAGCTTACTACCTACTGCTACTGCTCTATACTGCGTGCAGCGGGCTGGGCGACATACGTCCCCAGGCACAAACCACCCGTTAATATTCGTCCCCTCTTTCGGCACAACTCTAAGATTCGGACCGGGTACCAAAGGATCACACCTCAGACTCTCTTTAATACAACACGTAAGGTACGGGCACTCCGTCTCTAGCTTTTGCAACTCCATGGATGCGAAAGGCACATACTCCCCTGGCGGGAACGCGCGGTCCAGTTCCGCGACGAGGATCTTGTAGATGCGCGGGTGGCGGATGATCGCTAGCGCTACCAGACCCAGAGTGCTAGTGGTGGTGTCCGTACCCGCGAAGATGTTGCCGTAGGCTTCCGAGTAGAGTCTTTTTGGGTCGAGGTTGTTTGATATTAGGTTTCCGAGAAGGTCTTTGCGCACGCGGTCTGGATGTGCTTTGACCTTGGATTGGTAGACGGAGACTACTTTTAGGGTCATCTGTGGAAGAGTGTTAGTGGTACATAGTGGTTGCGGTGGGTTAGTGAAAACTGGGAGGGTGGAAATGATCTATTTACTTCGCAGTATTCCTCCTTGGCGCGCAGCCAGTCGAGCTTCTTCCAGGGGATTTTCATCATGAGGTTGTATATGGGGGTGCCAAAGTAGAATTGAAACAGGTTTGCGCCCATGACATTGTCAAGGATGTCCACGATATCTGTGCCATATCCTGTGCCTTTCCAGAAGCCCCCGAATGCCGCTTCAGCTGTAATACTGGCACATCAGTGATATTTCCATCATTTCAGATAGCTACCTCTAGAGTAGATAGATGGTGGCACAAACTAAGTACGTCAAAAGCTAATACCCGAAAATGCCATGTCACGCCAATAATACCGTCCTGCGAATTCTTCCGAGCCTCCTCAAACCTGGTGATAAAGGTCATAAAGCATCTTAACTCGCAGTTAGTGAAGAGAACAATACTTCAACCAAGTGATATACTTCTGATATATATCCTGCATGTTCAAAATATTCCCACGAGAGTACACACTCCCGTACATCATTCTGCGCTTGGCAGAGGACTTGGGATCGGTAATTCCTGCCATGGTCTCCTCAGGGATGCGACGGAAATTGAGAATTGTTGCGAGGACAGGTTCTTTATGGAAGGGCCGCTTTGAGCCACCGCCGAAGATCGTCTTGACCGCCTCCTGGCCGGTCACGCCAACAGTGTTCGGCCCCAATCTGAGATCCGCTTTGTTGGATTGTCATCAGGCAATTGGGGATGGCTGAGAAAGGAGCAAACCTTAAGGTATCTCCATATTTCTCATGGAGTGAGTGAATATAGAGCGATCTATCGCCAACAAAAAAAAGATGGACTATAAGCAAGATATGTGTAAGCCAGATCTAGGAGGAAATGATGAAATATCCATGAAAGGGCAGGGGACCATACAATGATCTGGGAGTTGCGTGTAATTGGACCACCAGGGGCCGGGAAGATGTCGCAATGGTCCAAAGAATCGCTGTTTGAAGTAGTAGAGGAAAAGGTAGACAGTAATCGCCAGGACAGTATTGATCGGCGTGAGCACTACCCCGAGAATCTCACTAAGCTTAGACATGCTCGAGCAGCGCTGCGTGTTGGGAGACAAGGCCTAGAATCATGGGTAACTTGAGTCTGGGGGAGGATAATAAAGTGGAAAGATGGATGGGTGGGTTCTTTTTATCTCGCGGCCACGGTCTGAGAACAGGCTGCATAAGGCACCAAATGTATTCAAGTTGAGTATTATTGCACATGCCAGGACACCAAAGGCCAATTTGAGCCACCCGATTGTAGTCTTTTCCCCACCCCCTCCATCTCCAGATGCTGAGAGCCCCCAGAGGAGAGGGAAACATGTGAATTTCGGCACCGGCGTTCTTAACTGATAAGCTAGCTCTTTGAGGGGGGGAGCCAGATCCAGCCTCGTAGCTGGTGGGGAGAGACCTCCATAATGGCCTTAAGTTACACATTGTCTGTGAAATCTATCACAATCGGAACCTATTTTTCTTAGAGGGGTCGTGCATCGCCAGCGGTATTCCGGGGCGTTCACCATATTTTCGGCACTTTGGAGAGTATGGTATTTGTGGCCAACGCACACAATGCCCCACCTTTAATTAATCCAACTCTGAATGTTAGCAATTCACGGATTGTGGGAGTCTGGACATGCACGAACCACGAGCTGTGCCGCGCGGCTCCAGAACGCATCTTAGCGGCAAAGTAGCGTTGCCGTTCCTCCTTCGGTTGGCCTCGCAGCTCCCGCATGAATTCCGATCGCGTCTACGTACTCTGCGAGGTTCACATTTCGGGGGAAAAAAGACACCATTCCGGGACACCCTATCTCACCGGTGATCGGCCCACCCCACAATTTTGGTAAAAATAGTGAATTGCGACACCTTTTCCTGTAATACGTAAAAAAGAAGCATGGTTGTTGTATAAAATGCAAAAGAAACTGTAACAAGAAAGTACAAAATCAGAACCATCCCATAAGCGTTTCCTTACACCGTGATCAAGAATATAATGGCAACTCCAATATCATTCAGGGAATTAGAAAGGGGAAAGTGACAGGCAATAAGTGACAATGGCGTCCTGTGGAAGTGGTGGATTAAGTAAGTTTTTGCTTGATAAAGAAAGCCCTCAGATGAGACAATTGCCAAGCGCAGGTGACCCCAAGGAGAGCAAGCTGGATTAATGTCCATCGGACGACACGAGCATTGGTGGACTCAGACTGATCTCTGAATTCTGCCTCACGTTCCTGCATTGAGTGAATGATGAGCACTTGAGTTATCTAGCCACCGTATAATAGTGAAGAAAATCTCAGTCCTACCCTTTGGAAAACCTGCTCTCTTCGAATGTCTTGAAGCCTAGAGTTCAAGTCTTTGACTCTCTGCACGATATCTGCCAACTTGTCCTTGTCTTTGCTCTCGATTTCGCTAGTCTCGCCGATCGCCAAGTCAAGTGTAAGTTTCACGCCTTCCGGGTTGTTTGAAAACCAGCCACCACTAGAAGCGTGCGAAGCCCAGAAGCAGAGGCGGTGCTCGCCGGAATCACCAGCAGTGAAGGTGAATCTCCCGGAGGAAGATCCTTTCTGGTTTACCACACGTTGGTCATTGTCGAAGGTTTCCTAAGGCCAGGTTAGGGATGTGCCTCTTCATTCTTGAAGGATATATGGGTCTAAATACATCGACAGTGATTTGAATAGCAAGTTGAGGGTTGTTGTTGTATGCTTGGATATTTGAATTATATTCCTCGGCGGTGTATTGACCTATCCATAGTTTCGTTAACTAACTGTTGAGTCTATACACACCCTCTCCATGGTCCGCGATCTGTCCTCCCCACAAAAATTGAACACTGCTCCGCAATTCTGGATGGTCCCGAGGAATTTAACACCTACCAACGACCAGAGTGTCTTTCGGCAGCTCCTCAAAAAAACATTTTGGCGTAACCCCATCAATGTAGAAGTATAGTCCAAAACTCGGAAGCGCGTACGATGCTGCAAGCAGTAGGGTGAATGGAGAAGCTATTGATGGAAGCATGGCCGGTTGTTGTTGAGTTGTCGCGGATACAGGAATAGGGGTCGCAGGGAGACGTGAACGAGATGATTTAAAGTTAAGCTGGCCTTCTGAAGCTTTTTCCTGTTAAGATGGTTACCCGGCCTTATGGGGCTCTGAATACGGTAGAACCTCAATGTTGGAGAGAGCGTTGTTGGCACGAAGTTACCAGAGTTTGTGCCATGGCACAACCCTCCAAATCGATGTGCGCGGCACGGCACAATGTAGTGCCCAGGCAATATACGTACCAATATAATGACTTTGTAAGAAGAAAAAAAGCAGAAACTCCCTATAAGCCCAATTCACAGTGACTATCCCCCATTTGCATCCTTGTAAGCCCTCACTGGGCCGAAGAACTCCAGTATTTGCTTCCTCACTTTTTCACCGATTGAAATTTTATTTTTGACCAATCACGATTGGACACATCACTTGCGATAATTTACAGAGCTTGATTTTGTTTATTACTTTGTTTCAAGGTTGTTTATTTTTTGGGTTACCGACTGAGTTTATCTCTTCCATCAGCAGACATCCAAGGCAGTGCCTGGTATCTGGTGGAAAGTTGATTCAGCGGTCCAAAAGGGACCTTAACAGTGATGGCAGAAGACGGTAATGTGGTGAAAATGGGGCAGAGCGGTAAAATCCTGGCAAGCGTGCTTACCAGGTCATGGGCGGTCCCGGATGGGATGAAATTTGAGATAGTTCACGAGGAGGGATGCAGGGGAAGTAATATTTATGACAGCGAGATGGTCATGAATGTGGTAAGGGCTGTAGGTCCAAGGACCGTTACAGAGTTAGAGGTTTGCTTGGGAACGGTACTGAAAACCGTGGGGTGTAGGGAAGGGTGTGGTATTAACAAAACCACGTCCGCGGGGGGGCTGTTTAGGCACTCACAAAATTCGGAGTACTCGCCACCTACTAATGGGAGTACACAGTCTACGGATTCCACAAGGGGGTTCCCGTTAGCCTCAGAAATATCATCCTGGGGTAATTCGACGATTTTGGATAGGTTGCCATCATCGGAAAGAGCCCTGTATAAGGGGTATAAACAGGACAGAAGCTCGGATGAAAGTTACGTTCCGCCGGCTACGATTAACAAGGAACTATCGATGGACCTTGGGGGTGGTACCAATACAGAAGGTAACGGTATTGGAAACAGCAAACACGCTGTAACAGAAAGGGAAGTTACTTCCCCTATGAAGGAGACTACGATTTTGAGGAGAATGAGGTGGGATGTACCCACGAAACGGGACAGCATCGCCGGGACTCCGGTTGAAACGCTAACAGCACAGGAATCCACGGTCCCGTACGGTGGTTCATCGATTGACCAAGCCCTTCTAGAAGCGGTGAGGGATATTGAAAACGGTGATACCGTTACACCGGTATGTGACAGGATGGTGGATGATGAGGAAGAGGAAGATATCGAGGTGGTAGTAGAAAGTACCTTGTCGGACCATGACAAGATATTGAGATTGGAGAAAAGGGTGTGTGACATGGGGGACGAATATGATGATCTTAGAGACCAGTTTGAGGTTCTAATTTCAGACATTAAAGAGGGGAAGATTGGTTGCACTAAGTGCAAGGTGGACGTGAAAGGGAAAGGAAAGGCTACTGATGTGGCGGTTGCTAACAGTACAGTGACTAGGACCCTCCCCCCCGCCATCCCGAAGACCAGGCAAGTCCCAAAGGGACAGACATCGACGACCGTCCCAAAGGGACAAACATTGACAAACGAGAGGAAGGAAGCGGACGTCCCAACCTACAAGAAGGAATCTGCCTCGTTCGCAGGTGAAAAAGTGAGTTGGGCAAGGGTTTCAGCGCCCAAGGACAACCAGGGCTTTACGAAGGTGATCGGTAGAGCAGAAAGGAAAACGGTGACCAAGAAGATGACGGTCAAACCGGTGGCGACGGAGAAAGAGAGACACCTTAAAATAAGGTTTGTAGGGGCAAGGGGCATGGTGCATATGCTGCCATTGGGTGTAACAACGGAGATAATCAGAGTGAAACTGAATAACACTTTGAAGGATCTGAACATCGACGCGTATTTTGCGAAGTCGGGTAAGAACAAGTGGGGGAACATTGAAATGACCCTCGCAAGGACGAAAGCGGAGGACCTGATTAATGCAGGTAACGCAATGAAAGAAGCACTAATACAATTAGGGCTGAAGGAATTTTCGTTCGTAAGAGATACGAAGAAAGTTAAGCTATACGTAGCTATGGTGCCTCTAACCAAAAGGGGTGCTAGGGAGTGGGAAGTGAACGACTGGAATACTGCGGACGCCTTCGACGAGATGGCAGCTGACATCGAGTCAAGTAACCCGGGAGTATACGTATCCGCGCGCCCATCGTGGGTTGGGAAACTCAGAACACTGAAGGAACGCAAGCACAAGTCGGCTGGACTGACGATATTGTGCGAAGAAACAGCGGAGTTGAAAAGAATGATGGCCGGTAACGAGCCGAGAATGTTGGTGGGAGGCAGAAAAAGGTTCTGCAGGATATGGAGAGAAAGTTCTGACACCATTATATGTGACAGATGCTTGACGGTCGGACACTCACTTCCGGAGTGCAAGGCTACCCCAGAGTGCAGATGGTGCGGTAAAGGACATTTGTCAACCGATCACAAATGTCCTATTGTGGGCTGTGCGGCTCCAAAAGGCGTGGCATGCATGCATTGCCGAAAATGGTGCAAGCTGTGTGAAACCGGTAACCACTATAGCGGGTTCAGGGAATGCACGGTGTTGAGAGGGAGGGGTGCAAGCCAACGGAAATACGGCAAGGCGACACCAATCGATGCGGACAATACCTCGGCGGAAGGGGTTAGCGATTGGAGCAGAAACCGGTTCCGACAAACGAACCAGCGGGTCAGACATACACCCGTTGACGAACAGGTTAGAAACAACGAGGCAAACGGCGACAGAACATCCAGGCTGACGAGGGTCGCAGGGGCACGCTCTTCGTCAGTGCCATGTGGAAGTAGGATCGTTAGGGAGGAAGGTGAAGTAACCCTATCACAGTGGTGAAATGAGGGTTAACATTTGTACGATAAATGTGGGAGGGGGTGAAGGAAATAGGAATGTGGCGATGGATGTTTTGTTTTTTGTTGATGTGTTTGTAATTTTAGATGGACCGATAGGGAGAGATGAGGAGTTTGTTGAGCATGCGAACCAGGGGTATGAATTGGTTTCGTTTTGTAAAGGAAGTGGGGTAGAGGTGTTTGTTAGAAGTGGATTGGTGGGATGGTTGATGGTTGAGAACCATAACAAATGGGGGGTGACAATGAGTTGGGAGGATAGAAAAACGGGGACGAGAAAGAAGGTTGCGTGCGTCTACTTGAGACCCAACCGGAGTATTGGGGAATTTGAGGAAGGGCTGGATAGTTTAAGGGGTTGTGATATTGGGATGGGGGACTTTAACGCGAGAAACCCATTGTGGGGAGGAAAAGCAGGTGATATGGGAACAAACGCATACGGGATGAGCTTGAAAAGGTGGATGGGAAACAACGGGTATAATGTTGTGGAACACGATACCTTAACATTCCGGAGTACATCGGTACTTGACCTTGTCGTTTACAAATCGGGGACGAATCCGCCGAATGTCAATTTGACAGACAAAGTGAGCCTGGAACACTGCGGACAAATGATTAGAATCGATCCGAAACGACCGGTCAACGCACAGAGAGACAATATCAACTGGAGGAAGGCAGACTGGAAGAAGGTAGAGGAGGACCTCCTGAGATTGGGGTGTGATGATGGTGGGTAGGATGGGTTGAAAGAGATAGTGGGGAAGCTACCAAGGGTACACAATGGAAGGAAGAAGTGCCTGTGGTGGACGGAGGATATGGAAAGAATGGCGAGGGACGTGAAAAACCTGAGAAGAAAAGGAAATAAGGACTGGAAGCTGGTAAGAAAGGTGTTCAGATGCAGCCTGTTGAAAGCTCGGTACGAAGATATGAGTAAAAGGCTAGGTGAATCGAGGGATCCGGCTATATTTAAGATGGTCAAACAGTTAGAGGGAAGAAGAGCTGTGCCCCCGATTACGATACCGAATGGCACGACACTGATAGCCCACCAGGATATAAGTGACCTGATCGCCGAGCAGCTACTACCGTCCGACAAAGTTACCATGCCGGAAGAATATATCGACCTGGAAGTGAGCCAGGACGAGCTGAAGAGGGGCTTGAAATCTTCGCCTACGAATACGGCCGGTGGAATCGATGGGATGAGCTACCCGTTTCTCAGGTTTTGGTATAGAAAGGATAAGGAGGGAATGATGAAGATGGTCAACAATTTGGTGAAGAACGATTGTGCCAACTGGCACAAAGCAGAGACCATTCTAATAAAAAAGGGGGACAAAGCCCGGTATGACGTGGTGAAATCATGGAGGATGATCCACTTATTACCGGTACTAGCGAAGGTGGTAGAAAGGATAATCCTGGAAAAGATGTCGAAGGTGGTGGAGATGGAAGAGACCCAATACGGTTCGAGGAAAAACCGGTCCACACACGACATGTTTAAACAGATCGCGGAGTTTGTCGAGTGGAACAAACAGAAAGCGGTAGGAATCCTTGTGATGGACGTCGAAGGAGGGTTTGTCAGGGTGGACGTGGATATCCTGTGTGATGTGTTGGTATATCGGGGATGCCCGGAGATCCTGATAAGATGGATAAGGAGGTGGGTGATGGGCCGGAGCATTAAACTGCGATTCAACGGAAAGATCAGTAAGGAATACCACCTTAACAAAGGTGTACCCCAAGGGTCACCACTATCACCATTCCTGTTCGGCGTGTACGTGGCAGACGTGTTCAGACCCAAATTCCTAACGAGAATGGGAATGATGAGCTACTGCGCAAGCTACGTCGACGATGGTGCCCTGATGGCAGCAGCCAACGATATCGATAGCTGTAAGGCCGAGTTGACGGAGAGGTTTAAAGAATGCAGAGACATTGCAAGAGGTAGAGGGATGGGATTCGATCAGACTAAGGTGGTGTGGATCGGGTTCGGTAAAGAGAGTTGGGGAGCTTTAGATTTGGGAGATTGCAAGAAAGAAGGAGTGGGGGAGATCCGGATATTGGGATACCGGATGGACAAATTGCGAGGAATGGGTGGGCACGTGGATTACTGGATGGACAGAGGGGTTGGGGTTAAAAGAAGGATTGCGGGGCTAGGTAGACGGTATGGTTCGGAGGGGGGTCTTGGGGCGTGGGAGTGTGTGAGACTGCTGAAAGGGGTGTACCTACCAACGGTTTATTACGGTCTTGAATTCGTTGCAAGGGACGACAAAGCAATGAAAAGACTGGAATACGGGGTAAGGGATACGATACGATCGACGTTTAGAACGCCTCTGAAATTCGCCAATAAAATACTGCAAGCGGAAAGCGGTATAATTCCAACGAGTATCAAAGGCAAGACAGCCACGAGCAGAGCATACGCCAGACATGTTAAATTTGGTTATGGCAAGGATTTGCCGTGGTTTGGATGTTTGGCGAATGATTGGAAGGAGGATTGGATAACGGATTACATGACGATTTCGGATAGACCCATTGGGAGGGTACCGGATATAATCATCGATCCGAACCGAACTCGTGCAAAGGAAGCAGACTCAAAAAGGTGGGATGAAGGGTTGCCCCAAGATGAATTATGGGTATACACGGATGGTTCGAAGAGTAAAGGGATGGGAGCCATTGGGTGGGTGAAGATGGGAGGGGAGGAGTGTGTGGAAGAGGAATTGGGGGCAAGGGTGCCGGAGAGCTGGAGCATCGTTAAAATGGAAATTTGCGCAATAGCGATGGCTCTAAGGGATATGAAGAGGTGGAACAAGGATAAGATAAAGGTGTTTACGGATAGTGCGTCAGCCCTGAGCATGATAAGAAACATGGAACAGGAAGGGGATAGCAGTCCGTTGTGGCACATGATGGCGGGGGTACTGAAGGAATGGGCGGAAGTCACCTTGATATGGGTTCCGGGACACGAGGGGGTGCCGGGCAATGAGGCAGCAGACAAGGTGGCGAAGAGATATAGGAACCGGAAGCTGAACGAGCACGGTAGATGGAGGGATATGGACTACGTGGTGAGTTCGGGAGAGGCGATAAGGGAAAGGGCGAGGGAGGAATGGTCGATATGGCATGATAAAGAGGGTCACGACTACTATACGAGAGAGCCAAAGAAACCTAAACATTTGAGGTCAATGACAAGATTAGACTTCTATGTTCTTGCGAGGCTGCGATCGGGAGCGGATAACCGTGGACACGAGAAGTGCATGGGCGGGGACAACAGGTTCCATCTGATAAACTGCCCAAGGTACGACAAGTCGAGACCCGAACCGGAAACCATAATGAACGACCGGTACCTGAGTGATTGGTGTAAATGGTGGAAGATACACGAATTCCTCGGAATGGGAATCCCGGCAAACGTGCCGGAACAGATGAATACGAGGGTGATGTTCGGCAACCCCTTCGACGGTACGATAACGGTTGAGATCGACGGGAAGTGGTGTATCAAACGATTGGATAAGATACCATGCTTGGGGTGTGGGAAGGTGCATACGGGGAGGTGCGTGAAAGAGATGGCGGACCTGAATGGAAGGTGGTTTTTTGTGGGGAAAGACACATTAGAGTGTCGGGTATGCGGGGCGTCGTTTGGAGGAGGGAGCACCACAAGGCCAGGGGGGTCCGGACTGAAAGCGCATATCAGTAGGAACAAATTGACTTGTGGGAGGAAGTGGGAGGTGGAATATTGGGAAGATGTGGTTAGAAATTGGGATAATTGGGGTGATGATTTTAAATTGGCTATAGTGGTGAAATGGGCGGGTAAGGATGTTAAGGGCACGCTGGAGTGTGAAGGTTGCCAGGTGAGGATGGGGAAGATTGCATTGGCGAAACATATGAGGATGTTTGATGATTGTTGCAGTGCATGGGAGAGTCGGATGAGAGCGAATTTGTGGGGTTAGAGTTTGGTTGTTGATGATGTGTTTTGTTGTTGTTTTTTTTGTTTTTTTTGTTTTTTTTGTTTTTTTTGTTTTTGTTATGATTTTGAGTTTTTGGTAAGAGGGCAAGCTGGCGTACCTTGGGATTGTACCGCCGTAAGATAGATAACCTGGATTGGGATGCTTCTTGTAGGGTTACGAATATATTGAATTAATTCCTCAATTGCACAAACTGGTCCACGACAATAGAATTGTTCAAGGTTGTGCCATCGGCCAATCTCACCACACTCTGGCACATCGTTGTGCCGTGCCGGGCACATTGGCATGGCACAAGGCACTTCAAGTGCCAACAACGCTAGTTGGAGAGCACAAGGTTAGCGGAAAGATGGCTGGTAGAATGGCTATAACAACCCAAACCAGGGTACTTTTGGGCTTTCCATTTAATACATTCCAAGACTGAAAAAAGGAATCAAATATTGATAGTATAGTCCAAGGTTCTTTTGAATATCTCTCAAAAGTGCCCACGGATTATCAGGGAATTGTTGGCCACCGGCACTTTGGCATGAAATCTCTTAAAGTTGAAATTGAAAACAGAGCCAAGCCTTGCCATTTCCCATATATACCATACAAAACAGGAAGAAATTGTGCCAAGACCAATGTTCCAACCATAGCTCTCTTGATAATTCCTCAGCCAATTTCGATACATAGTTCTCAAGGGCTGGAAAGTAGAATCTGGTGAATTGTTTTACATGCAGATGAAGATTTGGTTTGGGTTGCTTTTCTAGATCGGTGGTTGGAAGGCCGTGAATATAGCTGTCTCCAATAGCCACGGACTGACTAGGACTAGGGTCACAGCAACACCCCTCTAAAAGACGGTTTACCATATCTTTCCGCCAAATATCTATGGCGATGGCTAGGTAGAGAGAGATATAGTATTTGGTTTGATTAGACTTTCTCAAAAAGTTACCGTTTTTGTGTTTTTCTAACAGCCGGTATTGGTCACCCACTTGTGTTTCTTGCCCCCTAACACTGTAAAATTAATTGCCAGTTGACTGTTTCCTTTGGAGATATTCCTGCACCCAACGCAGGATTTTCGTATCATAGCACAGCTTAGGAAGCCGGTGCCAAGTGCCTCCGTACCGGTTCCCTTGGAATTTGGGCAACATCAGACTCCAGCACCAGCAGGTCAGATTACTGCTGCTGCTGGTATATACCTCGTAAGAGTACTGCCCTCTTGGAGATTCTGTTGTGCTAATAATTCTATGAATAGTCAGAGAGTTTAATTCTATTTACCGACTCGGAGAGGATTGCGGCAGTTGAACGAGACTTCCTGGCCTAATTGTGGGCTCGAGGTCTCATTGTTGCTGTAGGTTACAGAGGCATTTACACCATATCAATGATCGATCTTACGAGAGCTTCTGAATAAATCGTCACACTCCACGTTCATTGCTACGACGTAAGCCCTCACCCTCCCTACGCAGCCTAAACCTACCAATACAAAAGGTCCCAAGCCATCCAACTTTTTGGCGGCCACCTCCTTCCCTTCATCAACTTTCCCTCGAAGAGATCTCAGAGGGCCTTCAATCCATTTAACCAAAAATATGGCTCCTCCACCAATCCAGAGCCGGCATCGCAAGCCTATCACCTACGGCCGTATTTCTCATTTGAATTCTACCAATTTCAGGGTTTTCCAAGACACGGTTGAGGGAAACAATCGCAATGATGAGCCTAGGGCTACTGGTATGACCACTTTTTGTGAGAACTATATTCTGGCTAATTATATGATACTATGGAAGCAGCACCTAGACGTATTAGGGCCCCAGCACCGTTGCCTCCGTCGTTACCGCCAATGTCCGAACAATCCCCTCTGGGTTCTAGCTTTGATAGTGTCTATCACATAAGTAATGATAATAAAGAAGACCCATTTTCTGATCCTCCCGCCTTGAATCCTCAGGTATCTACTGAGTTAGCCTATACGAACGAGTTCAAGCAATCAGTTTGGCCATCACTATCTGGGAAGGTAGCATTAGCAGAAAAATCTGTCAACCACCCAATTCTTAGGAACAGTGCCGCTGCTACCACAAGTAATACTGCAAGCCCAAGTAATGCAGGCCGCAACAGTACGTACCCAACGCATTTGCGTATCATTATCCACATCACAGATCGGGAATGCAGCTCAAGATTAAGTACTAACGTCGGAGAATGCGTCTTACAGGCGGGCCACCCCCACGGCCTCATAAAATACGTCACTATGCACCCAGCCCGGAAGACCGAGACCTCCCATGTCGTTTATCTCCTTCCAAAGCCCAAAACCTTATTTCTAAAGACGTTTTTCGACGTTTCTCGACCAGAGCCGCGGAAAAAGAAGTTAGTATGCCGTACAATGCACCGCCTACAGGACCGGTAATTGACAGGCACGGAACGGCGGATGGCAATACTGGAACCGATGCTTGGGTGCGTGGCAAAACAATATATGTACCGGAAAAGATTGTTGAGAAGGTGGTGGGCTCATCCCCCCCTAGCCCAAGATACAAATCTCACTATGAGGGAGCGGCTCCCACACCTCTGAAAAAGGCCTTTGGAGGTGGAGTCCGGAAGGCCCTCTCCTCTCAATACTCTGTTGAGAGGATGAAAAGAAGAAAGGGATATGAACCAGTGCCTACACCTACTGATTGTGATACCGAGTACGAGAGTGATGTAGATTCATCGGCGAAAGACCCATTTACCTCAGGTCAAGACGATGGCTTTGAGCGCAGAATTTTCGCTGGGGAGAGCTCAGACTACATCGCAGAAATACCGAAGAGACGCCGAGGCGCTCGAGAGCCTTGCGGTCGAGACAACAGTGCACAAAACACACAAAATCCGTTAGCCCAAAAGAAAGAGATAGACCCTTCCCCGGAAACAGCCGGCGCTCGGAGTAGGTCTCGGGGTTTTAAGTATGACGCAGAGTTGGTAGATAAAGGCTTAGAAGATTGGGACGAACGAGAATCCTCAATTGCCGGTGCCGTCGATAGTCCCATGGCTTACATGTCTGACAGTAATGAGAACGTTTCCCCAGGGCCAGTCGCGCGGCCAACATCAAAAAGGCAATCTTGGGGTCGACTCAAAAGGCCCAGCAAGACCAAGTCAAAGAAACGAGCCGGGAAATCCCTTCCTCTAAGGAAGCAGAGAAATTCCAGGTCCAAGCTCCTCGGGGCTGCTGGGGATACTAGTACGAGCTCAACTGTGGGTTCAGGCACTGAAGGATCCACTGCCGATGTGGCACAGAGGCAGCCCGAGAGCATTTCCACCGGTCATATCGCCGGCAGTATAAGACACCATGATGTCAAGAACAATGAACTGGGACACGACAAAGCACTGGGTGAGGACGGTCCGGGCTCATGGGACACCCTGGGTGGCTGCAACTTTCCCGCTGGCTCGTCGTTGGTGAGGGCAGGTACACAGAATGCGGCTTACCCAGATGCCTTGCAAACGGGGGTGGAAGCCGAAGGCTTTAGGCAAGATAGCGGTGTTCCAGATGCAGGCGTTGACAAGGATACTAGGAACAATGCTTCATTGGGCACCAAGCCAATCCAAAGGAACAGACAGGGCGAGAAGGGCAATCCCGTAACTCGCCCCGAAGCCTCCACATTCCAAAGCCCTACCAGAACACGTCGAAACGGCTCAGCAAGCACAGTTAATATAGCTGGGAAAAGGTCGACTAGCAGCCATAGACACGAGGCAATACCGCTGAGGGAGAAATCACCAAAAAATTTACTCCATAATACAAAGCGGAGGAAGGATGTCAAAAAAACAAAAACTAGTAAACCTAAAGTGAAGATGGTTTGTGAAGATGATGACGTTGACGAACTCCAAATGGACCTCCCTGGCATGAGGATTTGAGAGCAGTGATGATGAGATATATCCCTTTTGCATCGTTCCGTGCAGCCTCATATCGTAAATCGGCCTGGCTCATTTTTGTCCTCATTTTTACCCCACGTTGCCGATCTCTAATTCAGCTGTTTGCCCCTTCTCCTACCAGTAATATTACATGATACACTGAATCTGTACGATCTTTAGGGCAGCCTAATGAATACTTTTAACAGTTTCGATAGCTCATAGCTTGCTGGAAGATTTCACGATCTCCTTTCTGTACCGATAAACTTCATGTCTCAGCTATTTTTCCTCTCCCTCTGTCCGACCTAGGTATGTCGTTATCGCACCACTTTGGTGGATATCGACGACGCAAATCTCTTGTGTATTATACTTGCGAGGTGGCATTGATGTTAGGTTGGAATTGAAATATATGGTGCAGCAGCCCTTGCACCAGTACACGGAGCACAGCTAATAGCACTGCCGAGAAAAAGTGTCGGCGTGTCACCAGCCAAATCCATAAAGAGCTCCAACATTGCAGATATCGGGCTGTGATAAAACTTGCGAGTGACATCTCATGAGTTCCGATCCATATTAGTCAACTCCCTTAATAAATGCCTATGGCTTCTCTGCTAGCAAGACTATGATACAAAGATTAGCCACCACTGTTCCAATATAAGAAGAAGAGCATCGTAGGGCCGTTATTACGCCAGAATCATTTGTGCAGCCCGAAAATCCACATTATTAAACCTATTCGAGCTACCATATCCCATCCACGCGCATAACGATACGCATATTACAATGTACAAAGACGAGCACCCACAGGCATTATCAACTGTCGCAGCCGACCTATCACTCGTAGCCATGGCCGTAGCTACACGCCATAATCATTACCTCCTTCCTTCTTTCTTTCCATTAATATCCCTGCCCTACTCGTCAATTAGATTACATAATATCATCCCTCTCGGGCATCAAACTATTATAACACGCGGCGAAACAAAAACGGGGCAAAGCAAGACAAAAAGTGGGAGTAACAATCGAGTACTCTACACATATTATGTATTCATGCGTACTTATGTGATTGATTGGTTTGATCGACTTTTTTTTTTCGTTGTTTTCGGAGTGAGTACTGTACTGTAGCTCGGGAGAGGAAGGGGAGGTGGGGGTAGGGGTAGGGTTTATTTGGGTAACTAACTACGGGGTTCTCTTTTTTTTGGTGGAAGAGTAGGAGGCGAGAAGTAGAGGTAGAAGGGTGGTGGTGGAGGAGGGTAAGGAATGAATGGGTGGGGACGGTGCGAAAGGAATGAAATGGAAAAAATGGAAAAAGAGTTGAAGACAAAGACTACATAGGATCTACCGTTCAAGCTTAACAAACTAAATCAATCATTTGTGAATACGAGAAACAGGGTAAAGGATGGCAAGACGAAGTAGGAAAAAGCAAGAAACCAAACTTCGGCTCCTCCAGACTTAGATGGAAACAAGCATGAGGGCTCAGGAAGAGGGAGTAAGAAAGCGATACAAGAATTTATAGACGCATTAAACGCTTTCTCGTTTCTCGTTTCCTGATATTAGAACGACGACAGGTCCCTTTGATTTTTCTCCCTTCCCCTGAATTCCCTAATGCTCGACCAGCTCAGCTGATTCTTCTCCCTTCCATAACTCCGTTAAAACCGCCATGTTTCTTGACCGTCCCCGCGTTTGCAAACTTCATCTTCGCCAACCCGTTCTCCAACACGCCGCTCGGATTATTATTGTTTCCAACTTTTCTAGCGCTAGGGATGGCAAACCGGACCTGCCCCGGGCGCCCCGGCGAGGTGGGTGTAGGTTGGCAGAGCGTAGACACCTGCTGCTCCTGGTGAGCCGGACTAGCTGGCACCAGCTCCATCTCGCGGGTATTGGTTGGAGAAACTGGCGGGCTGACAGCCTGGATGGTGAGGGGAGGTAGAGTGTGGGGCCCCTTTCCATATCGCAACCCGTCGGGGTTGAGCACGGGGCCTGGAATCCGGCCTCCGTCAGAAAGTGGTGGGGATCTCTCGACTTCCATCATTTCCTCTTCTGCGTCGCTCTTATATCCATCGTCCTCATCACTCGAGGAAGTCCCAGAATCACAAGCTCCGTCTAACCCCATCCTACCATAAAACGACAAGCCATTCTTCTTGGAGGTTGGTTCCGCTTGCAGCGATGCCACTGCAGGCATCCTGGTGCCCATGGGTGGTGGAACAAGGGCGGTCCCCGAGACAGCAGGCCTCATTGCACCACTACTCCTCGGGAAAGCGACATTCATCGTAATATTTGCAGTACTCGGTTTATTCTCAGCCTCTACCGGCGCTACCACACTCTTCTCCTGCAAACCCGGGCCAACGGGGGTGTCCAACATTGGGGTATCCACATTCATATCCTGCCTCCCTACTGTATCACCAGCGCCTGCTTCGACTTCACTGCCGGATTCATCGTCCCAATTAAGCACACCACTCTTGACCTCCGTCACCATTTGTTGCAGGTTGACTCTTATCTTTTTTCTCTTCAGGAGACCTTCTAAATGCGGTGTTTGGTAAGTCTTGGTGTCAAGAGGCGGTGTTAAGAGCCTTCTCGCACCTTTCTCCAGATCCTGAGTTTTTGGCGTAGTCATAGCGGCTCGGCGACCACCATTTTTCCTCTGGCCTGCATTGGGAGCAGCTTTCGGGGTAATTGATTTAGGCGTTACAGGCACAGGAGTAGTAGGAATTATCAGATCAGGCATCGAACTGTTTTCCATTACACTACTGCGTCTGCTAGAGCCGAAAGAAGTGTAGGGTGTGTTGAATGGATTAGGCTGTGTTTGTCGAGTGTTCCGAGATGGCCCGTCAAGCGGGGTTGTCAGGCTAGGTGAGATCAATGGCTGCTCCATAGTTTCATCAATTACCACGCCACAGTCAAACGCGGCAGCATCGTGAGAACTGTATTCACGTTGGTGGGCGATACGGCAATGGTTGATAAAACCTTGTGCCGAGCTGAAATTGCTGCGTTGACAATCACGGCATTCCATTCTTTAATCAAACCAATGCGGTTAGTCTTTGTACACTTACCTAACAAGGAAAAAAGCCAAGACAACGCCTGCAGCGACTGAAAAACATACCGAACAAGTTGACCATCGCTTCGGTTGAAGGTACACACTGTAGCACTTGCACCCCTTTGTTGTACTTTTGCTGCACTCTGCCTCTGGGGCCGCCCTGTGACAGTGTAAGACTGGTTTGAATCATGCATACCCTGACTCCTGAGACTCTTTCCACCTCTTTGTAATGCCTGTGGCGGTCCATCAGGTCCATACCCGTCAAATTTGGGATCAGGAAGCAACCATTGCTGGTAATGCCTTGTATACGGCCCATTGGTAATAGTCCAATGGGGCGGGGCAAACTCCGGGCAACCAGCATCAGTTGATTTCTCCCCGGATGCAACCGGGTCCAAGGATACCTCAGTGTGATAAGGGATCAAGGCGCAACGACGAAGCTGTTCAATGCAAACTTGGGTTTTCGCTATTTCCTGCTCGATAAGTCGCAACTCCCTATGTTTCAAAAGAATCTCGATATCAAATTGTTCTGATAGGGTTTGGCGAATTGCTTTTATTTTAGCAGCGTCCTTTGCCGAGCCTAGCAGTTGTTAGTAAGCCCAAACTTGTGTTTTTTTTTACTCTTTGTGCTATATTTTTAGAAGGAATTACCTGCGCAATCCTCAGTTTGTTGCCCTGCAGAAGCTCTAGCTTGGGTAATTTTTCCAGGAGCTACGTCCGCAATAGGACATCCACCTTCCCCGACAATGCCTTTCGGCATATCTGCAAACATAGCGGTTCCTTCGGGCTTTGGAGCTTGCTGCGAGGAACTCGTCATGAGTTTAACCTTTTTGTTCGCCGGAGGTCTTTGTTCCCGGTTTGAAAGACTCCTCGATCTCATGATCTTTCGGTGGTGATCTGCGGGACTGTGTTCGGTTCTTGGAGCGACTGCCGCCGCGACGAGAGGTGTTGCAGCCATGACGTTGATACTGGGTTACTTGTGTCGGGGCTCGTAGTCGTCGCGTGCAGCGACGAGCTGAATCTGTTGAAGCTGGGAGCAAAACGTCTCGGAAAAAATACAAAAAATGTAATAGATATAAAGTTTATCGCCAACAGCGGGGAATAAATGAGGGGCGAAGGAGGAAGCGGGAGGGAAAGAAAAAAAAGGGTGGGAGAAGTGTTAAATTAAAGGTGTGGTCGTATGAGGAGAAGAGGCAGAGGTGTGGAGACGAGCAACCAGGCGAGCTGTCGAGCGAACGAGCGACCGGAGCAACAAAGAGGCTGATGCTGCTTGGCTGGGTCTCAGATCGCCCGCTGGTTATCGTCGAGGGAGCTTATTATCGAGGAAGGAAGCGGCGTGTGAAAATCAGGGATAACGTGCGACCGTCCCCAACGTAAGGGTGTTCATACGTTGAACCTACTGATAGCAAGAGGGCGAAAGAGAGATACGGTGGAAAGGAAAAAAGAAGCGGCCTTGCAGCAAGTTGAGCTCAAGGTTGGGTGGGATAACGGTGGACGGAAGGGGAAATTCTCGGTGCAGGGTATTCGGTGGACTATGTTAATGGTGAGAAAGGGTTGTAAGACGGAGGCAGCAGCAGGGCAGGTGATGGTGGTGTTGGGTTTACAGTTGACTGGCCGAGAGTAGGGGTGGTGGTGGAGAGCGGACGAATTTGTTTGGCCAAAGCACAAGGGGAGCCGCGAGGGAAGTTGGCGAGCGGACGTGGTGGTGGTGGTGGTGGTGGTGGGACAACCGCTGGGGGTAGCCAACGGCGGAATCAGATGGATCGCAAGAGAAGGAAAATATGGCGATTGGAGTTATCGGTATAATACCATGATACTGTGATACCTTAACTAGTTATTGCTTCTTTCTCGGATTAAAAAGCATTAATTTTCTATATAAATATTCATCACAGCACCATGCGAGAATGTAGGTAGGTTCTGTGTCTCGGTCGAGTCCATCAAGTCTGAATGTCTGGAATGCCTGAAAGTTCCCTTCGATATGCAAAAAGTACCCTACTAGATACTGGTACGATAGGCTATTCGAGCGGGGGAGTTTGGGCCACAGGGAGGGGGTTTAACAAAAGGAGGAGAATGAGGGGGATACTGCTTTGATCTGCTTCTTTATTGATCTCATGTGCTTCTGCTTCTGCACCTATCTCTGCCTCTGCTTTTGCTGATTCCTGATTCTGCTTCTACCTACTTCTGCTTCTACTGCCCACTACTGGACTGTCTACGTGTCAACCTAATACCAAGAGACCGAGGACGGGATGCGCGGGGGTTGGAGGAAGATTGGGGAGACCTGACATATCCCTATTGGTTACCGATAATATAGCAGGCTGCTTTAAAGACCATCCAATCTTCTAGGTAAAAAAAAAAATATAAAAAAAAGAGGGAAAACTGGATAACATTCGCGAATAGAGCGAGGGCGTTGGTGAGAGGAGTGGGCGATTTCCCTCTAGTCTGCCGCTACATTTCTCGAGTACATGAAAGGCATGTACCAAACTCTGTAACGAGTGCAGCAGGCGGGAAGGAAAACACACACTTTTCCGTAGCTAGGGGTCTGCCGTTGTCCAAACCAAAATGGCAACCATCCCCTCCCCGAAATCAATTTCTGTGCGGGGCTGAGTCGGTAACAAATGTGACTGCAAGTTGTATGATACCGGGACGACAGTAATATGATATGTTTTCACCGATGCCGGCGAGGATATATCCGGGAAGAAGGAAAAAAAAACCCCTTCAGAGTTTGTTGGCTTCTGCAATAACTTTCTCCGCACAAACGCCACGATGCGGCGGAATGACCAAGTGAGACACTTTTTTCTGTCAATTTGGAAGGCGGATACTGCGCTCGGGCCTTCTTGGCGGAGATCTTGTTTCGGGGGTCGGCGGTCATAAGAGCCTCATCCCTGACCACATAGGCGAGCCCCATCGCACGTTTTGATCGCTTACTGTACTCGAGTGCAGTAAACCCTATGATGACTAATGCTCACCTCTTTTCCCAGAAATCGAACCTTCACGCCCGAATTCTCACCGGATTTGACCTGAAAGCCTATTCAAATATCCACGCTTCTGGGGGCTCCAGACTTCACGTTTTGCAAATGGATCCCTTCGATCCTAGCAGTATCCCTACCCTATCCATCATCTCATCGCACTCTATATCTAAAAAGACAACTCGGTGCCTGGCCACCCTTTTCCCCCCTCAACCACCAACTACGCCTTCGGCACTTGCGGTGGCACTTGTTGCAAAGTCCACCGTCGCTTCAAAAGCTATTACAATCGCCGAAATTGTTAAGCGTCGCATCAACACCCAGGGTGAAGCATGGTTCCAATATACAAAGCTCGAAGGTATCATGGTTGAACTTAAGGCTCCCGGGAAAAGCAAAAAAGAGGGGAAAGGCAAAAACAAGGACCAGAAGGGTAGCCAGGTGGAAAAAACAGAGGAGAATGGGACACGAACGGGACAAGGGGAGGACATAGATGAAGAGGATCCCTTTGAGGTTTTAAAGGAAAAGGCCCCACAGAAGAAGCGGAAGATGCCCCTATTGACCATCTATATATCGAGGTCCCCCATCCCAGAACTTGCAAAACTCTACGGGTTAGATTCCCCGCAGACGCTTTCCCAGAAATTATTGCTCTATCTTCAGTAATACTAATATATAGATATCTTTAGCGAGCAATCCGGTGGCGGCCCCGTGGGGGAGACCCAAGAGCAAACTCCGTAGATAGGCTATGATACATCGCTGGATCTTTGTGCTCCTCTTTTCATTCGTTTCTGGGTTTAAAGGTTTAATATTTTCTCTAATACCAGTGCAGGGCCCGCTTTCGCTTAATATCTGCACGCAAACCAATCTGTCTTGATGTAACTATAGCCTTCAAAAAGCGTGATGCGGGACGATAACTCTTGTAACACTTTACCCTAAAACTATCGCCGAATATCGGCGTTCCATTCCTTTCGATGTGGTTATACCAATAGAAACCCCATCTGCCATTCCAGAAGAAGCCCATGGGCCATAGTACCGGTATCAGCAAAAGGTGTACTCGCTATTGCGTGTGCCGCCGTTTGTCCGGCATTTCTATGCCATATCACCCTCCTTAACGTCTTTCCTCAATTTAATGAGATTTGACCACACTCTAATTTATCTGGGGGAATTCGATGTCAAGTCCAAATACATGAAAGCTAGTCGCACAAACGGAAGGGGGGGGACCATAGCTGGGATACGCAGCTCCACTTCCGTATTTATTCTTAGGATCTCTACCTCTACTACCGGTATATCTAAATATTGGGAGAGAATATTAGCTGGCTGGGTAAAAATAGGCACGAATTTAGTCGCATCTTCCCGTGATATGATGCAGTACATACCAGAGTTAGAACCCGGCACACTCACTGTTATCTATCGGGGAACTGCTCCCATAGTGGCGACAACACCCTGCTGGTAAATATCCTGTAGTTTGGCTACCGGTAGAGGGGCAGCGTTGGGTAAGCATAGTGCTTCATGCTGCTAAGAAACAAAGGAATACAGCGAGCGAGATGGGCTCATTCAGAGTCGGGCTCCCGCACCCTCTGCCCATTCCTTTCGCGGACCTCTCAGCACTGTATTCAAGACTCCCAACAAGGATGGGCTCGACAAGAGCTGACTGGCCAGGGGAGATTGGGTGTTGCTCCAAGCGATACATAGGAGGCTAAAAAATGGCTATTCAGGACCTCCGTCCCCAGAGCCTTATGCACCATCGTTTATCACTCTGCTTCGAGCCTTCGAGCAGCTGACCAGAAGCGGGTAGATTGAAACTTTGATCAAAGATAAGATAAACAGACCTGGAATCCTTTTTCACGTGTTTTGTGGCCTCCGTTGCAACCACACTGCTTCTCCCACAAAATCTCCATCCCTGATCTTTGAACTCTTCGTCGCCGAAGCTCGAGCTTCATCCCACTCAGACGATACATTCTTGGACGGGGGGTCAAGGAATGGATTTTCTCAAATCAGCCGTAGCCTCGGCTATCTCCAAAGGACCTCCATTTCCCTATACTTTCGGCGACAGAGTTGATGTGGATAGTTCCATCTGGGGTCTCTACAACGGAACTAAGAGGGTACTCACCGTCGCCTAGAGAGCTATGGTCTCATGCTAAAATAATCTAGGAAGACGGTTCAAATTGCAGTATTTTTTCTTTTGAGATCAATGATTCTACTAGGAGCAGATTACCACTAGCTAAAAATGCTCTTCGCAAGCTGCGCACACTACGACACCCGGGGGTGGTCAGAATTATAGACTCAGTGGAGACAGATACCTATATATATATCGCTACGGAGAGGATAACACCTTTGAGCTGGCATGTCCGGAGGGAAGCTTTGAATACAGAGACGATCAAGTGGGGGCTTCATAGTATTGCTGTATGCCTTTTTTCTTCGCGGACGGTGTTATTAGTGAACACGCGTGTTTGGCACTAACGTATGGATGTACTAGATCACCTTGAAATTTATCAATGAGGAGGCTGCATCTATTCATGGTAATATCCGAGCTTCCTCGATATACACTACAGAAAGTGGTGAATGGAAGCTTGCTGGGTTTGAAGTTCTTAGCTCCATGAAAGATGATGACCCGATCACATATGTACGCGTAATCTTCACTGCACCGCATATCGCAGTGTTAACAGTTGTGATAGAAATTTGGTGGCTTATTACCGGATTCTGGGAGATACGCTGCGCCTGAGGTGGTGAAGGGCGGTTGGGATACTCTTAGAAAGTGAGCTGTATTTCTTATATGGAACTAAATCCAGTAACTAACCTATCTCTCCCATAGCCAGCCAATACACGTCGCAGATTCTTGGAACTTTGGTACTTTGATATACGAGGTCTTTAACGCTGGAGCGTTCACAAATAGTGAGCAACTAGCACAGGCGAAGAAGATACCACCAGATATGGTAGTGTCATATAAGCGTCTTGTACAGCAAAACCCAAAAACCAGATTGTCAGTAGCTCATTTCCTAGAGCAAGGGAGTCGTGATAGAGCATTTTTTGATACACCACTGATCCATGTCGCACGATTTGTGGAGAATATGGGTGTCAAGAATCAGGACGAACGAGAAGAGTTCCTGCGAGAGCTTGAGGAGACTGGTGACCAGTTTCCGGAAGACTTCTTCAGAGCCAAGATATTACCGGAATTGCTGAAGAGTGTGGAGTTTGGAGGGGGTGAGTTGTGCTCCACGCCGCGACAATCAAGGGCGGAGTTGACCGGTTATTGCAGGCGGACCGAAGGTTTTCTCGGTAGTCTTGAAAATCGGAGAGAAACTCTCCGATGAGGAATGGGAGTCCAACATCACGCCCTGCATTATCAGACTATTTGCCGTCCCGGATCGAGCAACCAGGGTGTTTTTGTTGGATAATCTACCGAAGATGATAGGCCATCTTCCAAATAAGGTCGTTAACGACAAGGTATTTCCGGAGATGTTGACTGGGTTTTCAGACGTTGCGCCAATAGTGCGAGAACAAACCGTCAAGGCTGTGCTGGTGGTTGTTCCAAAGGTAAGCGAAACTTTTCAAGTGGTTCTCTATTTTGCGAGCTGACTAGGGCCCGGGCAGCTTTCGGATCGTAATATCAACGGTGATCTTTTAAAATATCTCGCTAAGACCCAAAACGACGAACAGCCGGGGATCAGGACGAATACCACAATTTGCTTGGGTAAGATTGCGAGGAATCTCGGCCCTAATGTGAGGAGTTTTCGACTGCTGCAGGCCATCTGGAAGGATACTGATGTTCCATTGAATAGACCCGTCAGAAGGTTTTGACCGCCGCATTTACTAGAGCCCTCAGAGACCCATTCGTGCATGCCCGGAATGCAGCGTTGCTGGCATTGGGCGCAACTGCAGATATATTTGACGAAAATGATTGTGCCGTCCGATTGCTTCCGGCAATCACACCTTCTTTAGTGGACAAAGAAAAGTAAGTTCCAGTATATAACTGACGGTCTCTCACATGAGAGTAGTTGCTGAATGATCTCCTCATCATAATTAGGCTTGTCCGCACTCAAGCCAACAAAACGCTCGAAGTATTCCTCCAGAGGATCAAGACTCTCACAGCAAACTACCCAGACACGGCTGTACCTAACCCCACCGTAACAGATTCTGGGGCTGCGGTTCCCCGCATGGGGACTCCCCAAACTGATGAATCCTCCTGGGCCGGCTGGGCGATCAGCAGCTTCACAAAAAAACTCAGCGCCACCAGCGGAGAAATCGAAAGAGCGGCCTCCCCAAGCGGACTAGGTAGCGAACCTCGGTCCGCCTCGGCGCCTACCACCGCCGCACAAGCCCGACCCGGCCTATCTGTGGGAGCAAGAACCGCCTCCGCCTCAACCTACAGGAAAGTCCTCTCACCGGCAACACCCGTCCGCTCTAGCTTCCTCGGCGATGAAGACAACGAAGACAACGACCCGGACGCCTGGGGTGACCTAGATGAAGAGAAATTCTTTGATGCGGAGGACTCGTCAGGTGCCACGAAACCCAAGCCAGCAGATACTAGATCATTCGATGGGTGGGGAGAGCCGGATATCGCCTCCATGGCTAATAAATCTAAAAACCCATTGCCTAAAGGCCTCACTAAGAAGGCTACGGCATCGGTGAAAACAGCACCGCGAGTAGGCGTTGGAAGTGCCTTCTCGAATGCGAAAGGCAATGTCGCGGCGGTGAGGAAGCCTCTGAGTAAGACGACGGGTATGAAGCCCATCGCTGCTAGGACGAAACTCGCTCCCGCGCCGGTAGCTAAGGCGGAGGTGAAGGCGGATGCCTGGGACGATGATCCGGGTGGATGGGATGATGGGTGGGATATCTGATTTTTGATTTGAATATGCGACCTAGTAATTCGTTGTCCGGCGGTAAGCTGGTAGATAGATGGAGGAGGGATAGGTAATTATAGGGGTTCACAAAAAGGAGGCATGTGAGAAACTTGAGATTCACTTGGATTTAATGAATGTTGAGGTATGGCAGTACCTTGGGCGTATAGGGTTTCGATAATTGTTCTAGAATGGAATAAAAAGATTGGTTCAAATGTTTTGCATGCTGCTTCATGGGATCTCACTCATGGTGGACTGCCTGCTGGTGGCTGTTGGTGGGTTTCCAGTGATTTGAGAACACTGCGACCAGAGGTCGAGGAGCGGTAGAGGGTTTTTTGGTCGAGTTTGTTGAATGCAGCGCATACGCATCTCCATGTAGGTTAACTAGAGATTGCTCGCGCTATGTAGGGTCTTCACTCTCTTTCATCCGCTCACTGGTTTGTTCTGCCTAGTATTATAGTCTATCATACGTATCTCAGCAGCCCGAGCACTATGATCTTGCTGTTTAGCGACGAATTGTTCATACCCAAACCCAGCGCCACCTGGCACAGGAACCTACATAACTCAAAAATCTCTCTTCACAAAGCTTTTCGAGGTAAGATTATTCTAACCGTACATTCTACGAACCCTTCCATGCACCAACCCTGATTTACCGGGAAAGTGCAATATCGTCTATCCTCAAAATCATCTTGCAAGTTTCCGCCGCTAATTCTATGGCACTGGTGCTCACCAGCAACGGCTGCAGTACGCTCTCGTCAACGATGTTGGTGACAGCACCCCTTCTAACACTAACCCCTGCAGACTTCTCTCCTTTCTCATGCCTGTTTCTAAGCTCTGTGACAACGCGGATGCTGTTTAGGCCGGCGTTTTCCGCAAGAGTTGTAGGGATGACCTCTAGGGCTTCTGCGAACTCTTGCCAGCAGACCGACTCTGTGCCTGTGAGAGCAGTGGCGGCTTTCATCAATGCGCGGGAAACTTCAATTTCGGGTGCGCCGCCTCCGGCGATGAGGGCCCTAGATATTCAGTTAGCGACAGGAAATAAGCGAAGGTAGGTTTCAACATACTTCTTCTTCACGAGACATCTAATGACGCAAAGAGCGTCATGCAAGGAACGCTCAGCCTCGTCAAGGATCATGGAGTTGGCTCCACGGCACAGCACTGAGACGGTTTGGCCAGCGCTCTTGACACCAGTAACTTTTACAATGCGGGCTCCTGCAGACTGTACTTCCTCAATGAGGTCTGCCGTCCCAAGCTTGTCGTCGGTGAAAGAGTCGATATCGGCAATTGGCTTGCATCCGGTGCTCTGTTTACGAACCAGAGTTAGAACATGCGCCAGCGCAATCGAGTAGCAGGGCCCCTATAAGGGGAAACCGCCGTGTACAGACCTTGCAGATAAACTCAACCTCATCACGTTCAATATCCTTGATTGCTAGAATATTCAACTTGGCCAAGAAATGTAAGGAAAGATCGTTGACGGCGTCCCTAAGAATTGACTTTTGTATGAACAGAACGTTACACTTAGCCTTCTTGATCTTCTTGCACATATTAAGCAAATATGTCCGCTCTTCCTTCAAGATCTTGTCCATTTGGCGATAGTCATTGACAACAATTTGATTTTCCATCTGTTAGATCACCAGTTAGCCCGTGTTGACTTCACATTAGTTCTAACAATTTGAGCGTAAACAAACATCAGGCTTGGGTGGTGACAGTTGAAACTGGATCAAACCGATCCTAGCCTTCTCCATCCTCGATGGGCCTCCGGAGCCTTTGAGAACATTCTGGGTCAGAACGAGCCCATCCACAAGCTCTGTGTCATCAATTGTGCCTCCAACCTTCTTAACTATACGGATATTGTTTAAGTCGACGTTCTCGGCAATAGCGGGGCTGATGACTCGCAATACGGCGTCAACGGCCATCGGTCCAAGGAGAGTAGAGTATTGGGAAACGATCTTGCTAGAAAGTGAGGTGCTCGCTGCATCGAGGAGTGATTGCCGGTCTGTAAGTGCTACAGGGGTTGACATCTCGGTGAGAATCTCAACAGCCTTTGCAGCTGCTCTTTGGAAGGATTCCGCGATGACGGTGGGGTGGATGCCTATCATCCAAATTAACCACCTCACTCCCTATACTCTTCTGGCAAGTGGATCACCTTTTGATAGGAGCTTCTGGGCAGCACCTAGGAGACTCCCAGCAATAACGACCACAGAAGTTGTTCCGTCCCCAGCTTCGACGTCCTGAGCGGCTGATAGATCTACCAACTAAGGGTATCCACAATCAGTAAAAGGCCACGGGGAGTTCCACCTCTAGCATCTCCGGGGAAGAGATATATACCATCTTCGCCGCGGGATGCATCACAGCCATATCTTTCAGGATAGTATGTCCGTCATTGGTGATCAACGTATGCCCCTTCCCGTTCTGAATCATCTTATCCATTCCCCTCGGGCCAAGTGAAGTCTGTGAAGTACCATCAGTAAGAATTACCCCCTCACCGATGGAGCCTAATAATACCCTGATAGCGTCGGCCACGGCTGAGTGGACACAATGAGTTAGTTACGACACCAAAACACATACAATGACAGTAAAGGTAAAACACCTCTCGCAGCAATGATGTTTGCCGTTCGCACAGCCATAGGCTTCTCCTTCAGACTTGACGTATTAGCCATAACCGGCCCATGAGATGCTGTAGCTGCCATTTCTGTATGGTGTTGTGGATTATGCGAATTGTAGAACCTCAATAGAGCTGGAGGGGTGTTGAGGGGCACTCTTTTCCATCGGATCCACCTCAAGATTTCTTTTTTAGAGATAAGATGATCGAGATAAGGAAATATTCTTGGCAAACCCTTGAGGCGTTGTTGCAAACAACTCGTGAGCCTCCTCAGTGAGCTGCCTCTCTCGCCTAGGGGATTTTTTCTGACGGCTGTCATCATAGAATACAGGTCGTGGCTTCCCCGGGATTTATATTTTTCTAAGGCAGAGAGTGTCAAGAAAAAATGGAATTTGGGGTCAGATATGAGTGATATCACATGATTAAACCACTGAAGTGGGAGTCTTTTCGGAGCCCTCAATATAGACAAAGATTAGACCTCTCCCAGAGCTTCTCGGCATGCTTAACCGGATCTTTTCGGTTCAGGGAAAGACCTTGGAACTTTGGATGATGATCATGAACATTGTTATGATAATGTTATTATTTAGGTAAATAAAAACCCATATACAGGATGATTTTTTATAGAGTTCCGTATACCGCCCCAGCACGTGTCGACGTATCTTTTACCTTCCGTTGTATCGGCAGGGGTTTCCTGCTGAGCTCGCAAAGCAACCTCCAGGGGGTCGGGAGAGCGCCTGCAGATGGTTGAAGGTATTATATGGGCCCTCTGTATGATCACTCGAAACCACAACATGAAAATCATCAATAAGCTTTTCTATAACCACTTAATAGCTTAATTAAACTTAATGAGTCCTTTAATCGACCCCTAACACTTAGGTGATCCCCTCCCTAACCGCTGCCTTTCCATTTTTTATGTTGGGTTTTTCTGGGGTTTTAGATCGCACTTTTCATTCGGACACCCCTGGTCAGGCGGGCAATCCGCACTCCCATCCATCTCAACCCATCGGTCAATCGGTTTACCAGGTCCATTGTCAGTCTCCTCAACTACTACAACTACATATCCCTCCCTAAGCCAATAGTTCGGTATATATCTTCCCCGTGGGCCGGTCGAGGTGACGACACCTACATTACCTACAATCCCCTTTTCATTACCTAGTCGTTCGTTACATAGTAGCTCCGGGCTTCAGTGTCTGGCAGGACGACGGTGAAACTGGCATCCACAATGGCGGCGCAGGAGCATTAATATCCGGACTCGACGAGAGTGGTTTTGATGTCCAAAGGATGACTTCATCTGGAGGGCGGAGGTGGTGTCTATCCCGTACTTTATCAGGGCTTGCGTCCCAGCCAGGAGTATGCACGATTGGGGAATAGACATCTTCAGGTATCTTTAGCGGGGCGATAAAGTTATACCTCTACCGAATCAAGCAATCGTAGGATACTGAGTTTGAATTTGAATCTTGTCTGAAATCGATAAATTGTGGTTCACTTTGGCTGAGATAGAAACTCGTATATCCACCGAGTGTTTTGGCTGGGGGTAACAGAAGCTAGGATTTTGGGCTCCCATTACAACATCAAGTATCTGGGGTATTTTTTTCTGCCACTGATACTCGCTGGCGTGGCGACGATTCGAGTGTGTTAACACGTTTTTCAATTGCACTTGACCTTGCTTGCACAAAGGTCACTCGACGACTGGTACTGTTCCATAGCTAGTACTTTACTGAGCGCGGTCGAAACACACGAAGGTGCAATTATGTCGGCAAGGAAAGTTGAATAAACGAAGGCGATAGGAGAAGCGTATGACCTACGCGGGCAATGAAGCCTTATAACTGTTAGAATGTGATGCCTTAGGCGCTGTATTTTCAGGAACCTGGATGGAATTTGGTAGAATACTCACACCCTCCTTATTTATAGGCCATCCGTTCTTAGTTTGAACGGGGGTTCATTTTCTGGGCTTGCCGCTCTTCCGGCGGCGGCTGTGGCTTGCTGGAGTCTGCATCATATCTCATCACTCGGTCCATTTTACGCGCTAACCGACACCTAAACATCCAGATTCCGACACCAACAAGAAGAAACTTTGCTAGCCGTACAGAGTAGCAATAAACATACAGACAGGGCGCCCCCATACAAAGATAGAATACAAAATTGAAACCTGTGTAGCCCCGGCGAGGGAAAGAAAAGGTTGGAGAGCACAGACTAAGGAAGGGTCGCCTTTTTTTCATGTCGAAATCATTGAGAAAAGGAGACTAAAAAAACCCGCACGCCTCTTTCCGTAATGCCGAGAAACGAATATGAATAAACATAAATCCAGGAGTTAGTACAAATGCATTTACAAAACGAAGAAACCTTCCGCCCGGCTCAATTGCCTTGTCGAGATGGCCACGAAACTAGACTGAAAAATGGGTAGCCTGGGCTGCCGGGGCTAGACAACCTTGATGCTGATCAAGCCTGCCGACTGCCGACTGCCGGATGGGCGCGATATCTCGTGCGGAAATGGAGTCAAAAAGATGAACTTCGCAACCCTGACATGCCAACTGCACCTCTAAAGCATCATACTTCTTCGCCTGGCTCCAATTCCTGGCCCGGGTAGGCCTAACCTTCTCCGTTCATCATCACCTCCATCCTCATTCATCAAATGCCCGCTGCTTTTTGTACCTCTAACTGCCCTTGCTCCCTCACTACCGATTGGACCTCCGCCAAGCGTCACCCGTCTAGGCCCACGAGCACTTTCGAAAACCCCTTCGTTATCCTCCACGTTGGTAGATGATGGTGGAAGATGGCTATAAACCTTTCTTCGGCCGGTGCTGGAGTCAATCAAAGTTCGGTGGTTACAGCTAATGGAAGGGTCGGGACCTTCAGTAGTTACCGTTTTTCGTTTCCCCTCGCCATATCCAGAGACCGCTCTGGACCTGCCTTCCCCCTCATTGCCAAGGTTCATACCATCAATTGGGCAGTGTAGACTACTAGTCCTCCTCTTCCGCTGGGAAACCACGCTGGGGGGTAGCCCTGACCCTAGCTCTTTCTCTCTTCTTTCTCTGCTTGGCTTCCTTTCTAATAAACCTCCGATCCCTGTTTCCTTGTGATTTCTTGGATCCTCCGATCGCGAGGTCTGCGTTGGCGGTGGCATGGGTGGCAGATTTAACCACAGATCCTCATCGTCTGCATCTTCCGAGTCCTCTCTTTTAACTTCGAGTTCACCTTCCGCCGCGGGTTCCTTGCTCCTGGACCGTCCAATAGTGTTGCGCTTTTGGGGCCTACTCTCACCCCTGGCCGCTTCGGCAGCTTTGTCGTCCCGCCTCATCTTGTCACGTAGATTTGGCAATGCGTAATTGACCCCCGATTTTGCTCGTCTGGAAGCTCGCACGTTTGTAGGTTGCTCAGCGTCTGGCGGAGGTGGGTCGACATCTCGAGCATGAGAACTGCGGTAGGCTTTCATTGGGGGAGGGGGGTTGAGGTCGACTTTTTCGAATCTGCCATTGCTCTTCTCATCTTTGCCTAAGGCAGAGGTTATGCTTGCGTGCTTTAATGGTGAATTGGCGGGATCAGAGTTGGTACTTTCTAATTTCGAGCGTTAGGCACGTCGCGACCCTTCAAACGGTGTGGGGAGGTATTAAAAAGATGCCGGAACTTACTGGGCCCCAATGCTCTTCTGCTGCTAGTAGAAATGGCGGGCACAATAGGCGGTGCATATTCTTCATCAGTGGAAATAGCAGCTTCTTTCCTCTTTCTCACGTCAGAATTCAACACGAGCCGGACTATCTTAGACGGAACCTCCTCTCCCTTAGTCTTGTGTTTTCCCTCCGGCACTTGATCTTCCTCTGCGCGTTCATATGCCTCCGCGGTCGCCGCGCTCTCGGCTTCCCCTGTTGACCCCGCTACCTCGGTCGGCCGCTCGGACATTCTAGAGAATTTGAATTCCATGTCTGCCACCAATTCCATAACCGCCTCTGCTTCTCGTTCAAACTTGCGCTTGGAGGCCTTACTTATGGTGTTTTCGTTTGACGGCGCGGGTGGTTGAGTTTTTGGTGGAACAGCAGGTTTGTTGAGCACCCCTAGATCTGATGCCATAACACTGTCTCTCCTCCGTCTCGGCCGGGTATCGAGTAAGCTGGAGACGGGAGGCTTGAGATCTTCATCAGAGTCGTCGTGTATATTATCTTCCGGACGCGGCGGGGGTAGGTTGATTTCCTCGAAGCTAAGACATAGGAGGTTAACCAAAGCGTTCGTAATCTTGTGTTTTATTATGAAATGCTAAGTATAACCAAGACATAGGGAGAGGAAGTACTTCAGACTGCTCCTCCTATGCTCTTCCACGTTGAGACTATTTCGACGGGAGCGAGCATCCTCGTGAATCGCAGGTAACTGCCCATCGTGCATCTCTCCCAGCATGAGTTGGCTTTTCCATATCCTCTGGTGAGGTGAAATTATATGGGCCCTTGGTTGCCTAATTGGAGATTCGCCTGCAATAAGAAGTTAGTAACTTCGCTCAAATCTCGAATCATAAGCCGCTTGCGACTTTCAAAACAATCGGATAGCCACCTTCTGGCGATGTCGTTATAGCTTGTCCCAACCCCTTCACAATTTCGTCCAACTCTGCAACCTTCTCCTCCAACTTCTTCTTAGTAGCTTCGACACTCTCTACTACCACTCTGGCCTTTTCACGCCTATCTAATGAAGCCTGTAGTTTGATCACCTGCTCCCTCAGCTCAATGTTTTCAGTGAGCAGACGGGTTGTTTCGTCTTCCAGATTTCGAATTCGGACTGACTGGGTGGAGTTGACCCTGCGGCAATCAGTATCAACGGTTCACCCTGTCACAGTCATTGGGTAAATGAATGATGCGGTGGTCGGCCAACTAACCTAGCTATTTCACGATTCTGGCGGAGGAATCGCTTCTTGACTATTGGCATATAAATGAGCTTGGTTAGAAATCATGCGATTCGAAAAAAAAAAAGGATGGGTAAACAGGCATAGAGCATAATTTCAATCGTGTTCAGCATGTCAGGTAGACTGTAAACAAACTTACGTGCTTCTAGCGACTCCGTCTGGGGATCGTTAAGTCTTGCCATGCATTAAAGAAGTAATATAAACTGGCCCTTAAGTGGAGAATTGGTGTCTAGTTGAAGAGAGAAGAAAAAAAGGGGAAGGACTAATGATGTGGTGGAGGACTGGAGAAGTTATGGGGGAGGGTAGATAGAATGAGCGGTGGATATGGTGTCAACTAACATTCGGAAGCAAGAAGTGCATGGGAGGGGAGCCGGAGTTGCTTGTTGATGTTTCGCCTAAGTAGGTTAAGCGTATGTTTTTTCCTGCGCGACCGCGTCCTGTCCATGGCAACGAGATGGTCTGTGACGGTGCGACCCACTAACTTTTATTGTCTAACCTTTTTCATGGCTCGGGAGGTCAGACTTGCCCCTCCAACACCGCCTCCTCAACGTCCCTTGACACTGATTATCTTTCAACGTCCTAAAGATGGCTAACCCATACCCGAACCGGTATTCTCAGCATTTTCGGCAGCCATCTGCTTCGGGACCATCTGGTATGGGAGGATCTCAGCAATCCCCCGCTTTGGTTGCCCGGATAAACGAGAAGAAGCAAGAACTTGAGAATCTACAAGCCCTACGGGATTTATCAGCGGGGCTAGCATCACAGATGCAGCAGTTGGAAGAGAAGCTGGGGACATTGGCAGATGGAACGGAAGGTTATTATCCCCTGCCAATCTCAGATTGACAAATGCTAACAGGCCCGGTTGTACAGCTATTGCCGCGGTGTTATCTAATTGGCACAATGTACTACGAGCCATAGCTATGGCTTCTTGTGAGTTACTGGATGTGTGAATAATAATGAAGGAACAAGTGCTTATTGTTGTAGCTAAAATACCCAAACCAAGGGATCCCGAAGCTGACGACAACCCGTTCGCACCTAAGAAGGAGACGGATGAAAATGAAGGCCTAAGAAGGGACGAGAATGGTGTCCCTATGCCACAAACACTTGTCAGAATCCCGGTACTACCACAACCGCCCAAATGACCGACCGGGTTGGATTATATGAGATCGCCGCTCTCTTGTATTGGTCGGGAGCTTATTCTCGGTTTGGGGATGTGATTGATCGCATGTAGTTGGAGTTCGGAGTTTTGTTGAATCGTCCATAAAAATCGAGATGCCGGCACGCAGAGGTCAAGGGACACAGGCCCTGAATAAAGGGAGTAATGCATTCCATCTCCTTGATCTCCTTGACCTTTCGAATCCCCTCCCCCAGACGTAATATCACGTGATTTAGTGACTAAACCCCTAATGACATCAGCCCTGAAATCCCCCACACTTCCCATTGGAAACAGTTCCTCTTCTTTTCTCTTTAAACCATATTTGTATTCGGAAACTTCCCCCACTATTTTCAAATAACATACAATCTACGTTACTAAACCTAAATTGTCCAGACAAGGCTTTTTTACAAGAACAATGGCTGACCACTCCCACTGCCACGACGAGCACTCCCACTCCCACGGGGAAGGCGCCCATGACCATTCCGGTTTGTACCTCTTTAGCCTCCGTACACAAGGTGAAATCCAATTTACTAACTCTACAGACGACGTCACACCCGCCATTCAATCCTCCCTCTACAAGCACATAGACTTCGACGGGATAACCACTCTAAACGAAGCGACTCCCGGCAGCGGACGAGATGTCGTTAGGAAATCTTGGGAGGACCGGCTCACGAGCACTCCCATTGTCGAAAGTGACGCGGATGAGGAGCTCTTAATGTTCATCCCGTTCGTCCCCCTCTCCTCCCAACTCCCCTGGCTGATGAACAACCAATCGGGAGGTATTAAGTAGATAATGATATTAGATTTACCGGCCTCGTAAAGCTCCACTCGATCCTCATCGGCGCGGATCCCGGAGTCTCTGCTCCGAAAACCTTGAAGCTCTTTTCGAACAGGGACGATATGGACTTTAGTTCCGCTAGCGATACACAAGCCGTACAGACACTAGATCTCCCAGTGCCGCCTCCCGGTAACGATAGGGTTATGGAGATCCCAGTGAAGCGGGCGCTGTTCAACAACACTAGGTCTCTGACACTCTTCTTTGAGAATAATCACTCGGATGGGGAGGACGTTACGCAGATCACTTATTTGGGGTTTAAGGGGGATTGGACCGAATTGAAGAAGGAGCATGTTGTTGCCTTGTATGAGGCTGCTGCAAACCCAGCGGATCATAAAAACTTGGTTCCAGGTGCGAAATATGGATCTTTGGGGTTGGGAGGGAGACAGGGTGATGGGTTTTGAGGTGATGAGAGGACGAGAGCACTTGCTGTGCTGTCGAACCTTCGGCTGGGGTCAATACTTGGTCTGCCCGGTTTGGCCAAAGATCTTCAAAGGCTTGTCTCGCGGTTTATGTTCTTCGCTCTAACTGGAATGTTGTCTTAAGCGGGAGTTCTTAAGAAGTTCTATCTCTCTTTAAGGTTCAGCCCTAGCATGCGCGTTGCCGATGCTTCTTTATTCCTTTCTTGAGCGTGTATTTTTAGGTGCTTGTCTCGATCTTTCTATCGATAACCAACCATCTAGCATCCATGAAAGGCAAGTGCTCTAGAGCCAGCATGCCACCCCGCAGCATCGATTGATCCACATTTCACACATTCGTAAGACAAACCGAGTATAATGTGAAGGAAAACGAAATCCAGCCGCTATTGAGAATCGGAAAAAATATACATATTTAGACTATCAGCGCCCCACCAAACTCCATAGTTAACTACGAAGGGGCTTCGCCGTTTTTCCTAAATGTGACCTTCTCAACGCCGACGCTCTCGACCCCCTTCTCGTCTGTGCGGAGTTGGTAGACATAGAGCACAAGTACACTTCCTTGGACCTTTAAATAGTTAGACCCTACTCCAACCAGTGACTAACCAGAGCCAAACCTACATCCATCAAGCAGAAGCTGGGAACAATAGGCTCGTCTGTTGAAACCCACCCACCAGAAATAGCACCAGTTGCAGATCCTACGCCCAATCAGCACCTTGTCTCCCAATTCCTGAGCCAAAGCCCCTAACCTGGATTAATGAAGAACCTCCCCTCAAGCTCATAGGCCTCAAATCGATGAGTACCACCCCAAACCAGCACATCACAATCAAGTCTCCTTGCTTCAATCAGTAACGAATCACTGTCGCCCTGTGGTACAATGGTATGACCGTGGGTAAATCCAATACGCAGATTCCCGTGGATGACGACCTTCGATAGAGGAAGATTAGTAGCTTCAGTGTCGAAATCGCCCTTGACAATTTGTAACTCTGGAGCTACGCTTCGGAGAAAATCATAGGTTTCTTTGTCCGTCAGGTTCCCTAGGCAGAGGATCTGCCCAATCTTTCCAGGAGAGAGGAGTTTGCGGAACTAGACATCATTAGATGGCGGGGTTGGGGGGGGGGGGGGGTGGATGAGGTGGAGTGGGAGAGGAAACACCTTGGCTGGGATGTCCTATAAAGGAATTAGTTTACTTAATATTCGAGCAAGCTTGAGAGGTCAAGGAAAGATATTACCGGAGCTCTATCTGGGATATGGAGATCTCCTATGCAAAGAACCAATCGGGAAGCCATTTGAAGTAATTAAGATATTAGACTATACTGCTTTGCTTAGTGGGTTGTCTCCTGTTAAATAATCAGTTTGGCTATTAGGAAAACATGAAAAAGTGAGGTAAATTACTGACTACCTTTTGATTGTGGCTCTGGCAATTACTAGCTGGTAGTGATGATGTTAACGGTGGTAGTGATCGATGCCGTCGGGATATCAGTAACTGAAATACCCACCTTCCAACCAAAGGCCTGAACCGAGCGCAAAGTTACGTAAGATAACCCGACAGCTCTCGACATCACGTGAGCTAAGCCTCAACACAAACTTCCCAGCCCGAGTGACAATCTGTCACGGTTCTCACTCATCAATTAGTCCAATTCTGGGCCCCCGACGGCGCCCAGCCACACTTCTATCACTTATCTTGCCTACTGGCGGTCACCGTGTCGTATCAAAAGCGATGCTCGGTAATTGCCGTGATATACCCGAGATTCCCGGGCTCCCCGCACTCCCTTACTCCATTTCCCTTTGTTTCCTCGTGTCTTCCCCGTATCGTACTGGCACATCACTTGTCCTCGAACGCACGAATCACCGTTCAACATCATAATACTATATCTGTTTTGGCTGTAGCGAATCACCCCCTGTTGCCCCCCAGACAGAAATTTGAGACAGAATGTCTGCTCAGGCGGACCACCCTACACTTCTGATCCCGGGACCGATTGAATTCGATGATGCAGTCCTAGGATCTATGGGCCACCCAAGGTACTTCTTTTCACTATCTTCAATTCTTCGATACCTTGTTGGGTTATTGAACGACCCTAACAGTTGGTGAATTTAGTGAGAGCCATGTCGGACCTGCCTTTGTGAATGCTTTCGGAGAAACTTTGTCGATGTTGAGGAAGCTTTTCATTACTACAGATCCGAAGTCACAACCATTTGTCATTTCTGGCTCTGGAACTTTGGGCTGGGATTTCGTAGCTGCAAACTTGGTAGAAAAGAATGATGAGGCTTTGGTTTTGCACTCTGGTACGTAGTACCTTGGCAGTGGCGATATGATGCTTTTTTCTTTTTAACAAACATTGCTAGGTTACTTTGCCGACTCATTCGCTACGTGCCTCAGTGTATATGGAGCTATTCCTACACAATTGAAGGCTCCTATCGGTTCCCGGCCATCTCTCGAGGAGATCGAAGCAGAATTGAAGCAGAAATCTTACAAGGTGATCACAATCACCCATACTGATACATCTACTGGTGTTCTTTCGGATGTCAAGGCTGTCTCTGAGCTGGTGCACAAAGTATCCCCGGATACTCTAGTTGTAGTTGATGGCGTTTGCTCCGTTGGCTGCGAGGAGATCCGCTTCGACGAGTGGGGAATCGATGTGGTTGTCACAGCATCCCAGAAGGCCATTGGGGTGCCTGCGGGACTATGTATAATGATGGTGAGCGGAAGGGGGATTGACAGGTTCAAGGCCCGCAAGACTCCACCGTCAGCATACTTTGCATCATTTGCAAATTGGCTCCCAAGTACATCACCTTTGTTTCGATCGCACTAAGAGTTTCGAGGCTGACAAAACGTCAAGTCATGCAAAATTATGAAGCTAGGAAGCCCTCGTACTTTGCCACCCCCTCACCACAACTGGTTCGTGCTCTACACACCTCGCTCACTCAGATTCTCTCCGCGCCCCTGGACTACCGATTCCAGAAGCATAAGGAAGTTAGTCAGAAGGTCAAGAAAGCTGTTGCAGAGTTAGGTTTAAGGCAGCTGGCAGACAAGCCTGAGTGTCAGGCAAATGGAATGACTGCTATCTACCTCCCGGAAGGTGTCGCTGCCCCGGACCTTCTTCCAAAACTCACGGCTAAAGGTGTTGTGTTCGCTGGTGGATTACATAAGGAAATTGGTAGGATCTGGATCTCACTGAAAGGAAATAAGGCTAACAATAATGATTTACAGTTACCAAATACATTAGATTGGGGCATATGGGCGTTAGTGTTACCAGCGACGATCTGGGACACATTGATAAGGCAATTGAGGCCCTCAGGAGCAGTCTGGCAGAAGCTGGCTACAAACAATAGGGTAGGGGCTTCCACTTGGGTACATATAGACGAAATTACGCATGAGGGCTTCGAAATGAAGCAACTCGATACTTCGCAAGTTAGGCCCCTGGGGCTGCTGTTCAAAAGTGATCGTACATATTATGATATCATATGAAACCGTGATTTAACTATGATAGAGTGCTTTTGTCCCGCCCCAAGCCTCCGATCTGCTAAGGCTCCACGTGTGTTGGAGCCGCACAGCGACAGACCCTTTTTCCATCAGCCCCCACCAGAACTCCACTTCACGAGCGAACCCCACCACACAACAGTCCAATCCTGGTATTCTCACAGCGAAAAGTATATTTTCTCACTCTGAGAATTCTTAGAACCCCAAAGAGGCCTCCAGTGCCATCATGGTCTACTACTTTAGCTCCAATGTTGTAGATCCTCCAGCATTCATCTATGTCGGTAAAGACAAAGTCGAGAGTACACAGCTTCCCAGCCTCGAGAGTAACACGTTCAAGCCGGCTAACTAGACACAGATGAGGAGTTAATCAAGTATGGCTTCAAGGAAGACATATGGTGAGTACGGAATGCCCTTGCTTCCTCGCCGAGGTTAAGCTAACAAAGTCTAGGGTTCGTTAATCGTCATCTCTCTCTAAGTTTAGTCCCGCGAGGACGCTAATCGAATCCCCAAGTTCCACGCAGACAAACTCTCATCGGCACATATCTACCTTCGCCTCCCAGAAGGCAGCGACTGGGAGAGCATTCCGCAAGATCTCCTAACCGATTGTGCACAGCTCACAAAAGCCAACTCCATTGAAGGTATGCGAGTCCCGCTCCCGCCCCCGCACCCTAACCCCCACGATAAAAAGGCAGCTAAGACTAGCTTATAGGAAACAAGAAGGATAACGTCAATGTTGTCTACACCCCCTGGTCAAACCTCAAGAAAGACGGCACCATGGCCGTCGGACAAGTCGGCTTCAAAGACCAACGCAAGGTGAAAAAGATTCTGGTCGAGGCCAGGACCAACGCCATCATCAACCGGCTAAATAAGACGAAAGAAGAGCGGTTCCCAGACCTAGCAGAGGAGAAGGAGAAGCGGGAACGGGAAATCCGGAATCAAGAGACGAAGGCGATGCTTGAGCGGGTAAGAACTCCCCACCGCCACCGCCGCCGCCACTATTCCATAATTAGCCCACGGTACATGCAGGCGGGATAGTTGCTGATTGTGAATAAACAACTCACAGAAAAAAGAAGAGGCGAGAGTCGCAAAGGAACGCAAGGAGAAAGCCTGGCAGAAGGACCATGCCTACGATGACGTCTTTACTGAGGGTGCGCTGGAAGCGAACTCGAACCAGAACAGAGATGCCGCGTTCTACGACGACTTCTTGTAAATAGGAGAATCGCACCAGAACGTGTTCTCAGCTCTAATGGCCCATTTCAAAGCCGTTTCCCCTCATAAGTTTGTTTACAGGCAGCAACTTCTGGGCGTTTTGATCTATCCTCCTTGCGGTCAACGCATACGTAGTGGTATAAATCTAATCAACAGCCCTTTGGTTTAAATCCAGCGTGTGAGTACAGTAATAACAGATATATTTTCCCTCAAAATCTAGATTCCTCAACTGCCTTCGTGCCTTCAAATGCTCGCCAAAGTTGCTCATGGCGTAGTTAAGAGCCTTACTAAAGCTGCTAACGGAAGGTGTTGTGCTTACGAATACTTAGAGATAGAACTTGGTGGGGACGAGCACGTCGATCTCCAATACTAGCACAAGGTTCTTCTCACCGCGCATCGCCAATCTTGGCTTTAGTGATTTTGTGCAACTCCTAGTCTATCTCATGTTCCCCCGCTTTCAGGGGGACGGGTGATGCGCGGAATCCTGGATCGTGGATCACTCTTGCCGGTTCCGAGTGACCCTGCATGAGGATTACCCCACCTCAATTGTCAACCCTTGTCCAACCGCCGACCTACCGTACTGTGCTGTACTCTTGCGCTGCACTGGCACATGTCCAGCGCCCACACACTTGTTGCCAAACTCCCGCTTTTACCATCTTCCCCCGCTATTTATATAATACCTTGAATTCACCATCCTCCATTGTTATCACCATTACCGTCACCAACCTTAGTAATAATATCAATAGCAAACAAGCAAGGAAGTGCAATGTCAACCACAATCTCATCTATTACGACCATAGCTTCACTCCCGGTGGAAATCCACTCTGAGATACTCCGATCACTACCTTGTTTCCGTGATGTGCGCAGTGCAATCCTCACCTCCCGACTCTTCCACAATGCGTGGGTGGACAGCCAGAACAGCATCATCAATGCCATAGCCCGAGAAACCGTCCAGCCATGGGAACCTCTGGTAAGGTTATACCTCGCGAGCCAGCAGAAGTTTGAAGCACCCGCAGGTCAGTTTCCCTCCCCCACCCCCTCAATGTCCCTCCCTCCATCCTCAGTTCCCAACCCATCGCCAGCCACTCACTCACTCGCCCCTGCAAACTAGACGAAGTCACCAACTACCGCCTAACCCTGCCCGCCATAACCTACATCTGCAAACGCATCGAAAGAGCGGAATGGCGGTACAAAGCCATGCTCTCCCGGACCTCACGCATGCGTGACTACCCCCACATCGGGGAAGGACCCAAACTGCCCCCGCGCGAGCCATGCCCTCTGGAACTCGACCTATTCGCAAGCACATACCACACCATGTGGCTCATAAGAGCCTACCCAACCAACCTCCGCGCCCCACTATTCTCGCGTATCGCGACGATGGACCTACTACGCATCCGGCAGCTGCAGAGGCACCTGTCCCCGCGCAATGGTGGCGGTGACACGGGTAGGCAGGTGCACAGGGAGTTTATGGGGAGGCTGCCGCACGGGAGCGGGGTTTGGGAGGGCATGGCGGAGAGGATGTTGGGCGGGGAGCCGTTCGCCTTGTGGAGGGAGGCGCAGGAGCGGGTTAGGGGGATTGAGCGGGCTATGAAGGAAGGTGTGCTGCCATGGCATCCGGGTGAGGGGGCTGTGGACATCGTGTGGGGGGCTGGTGGGGTGGAGGGGTTTACTGCAGTGTCAAGCGACGGCGGGCACGGTGGGATTATGGGGCTTTATAGGTATGTTTATCCATTTCTGGTAGATTCTTCCCTCCCTTCTTTCTTTCTCTCTTCGGGTAATGAGCTAACCGCCAGGTTAGGTGGCAGTGATTCCTTTTGTAGTTGATTTGTACGGATAGGGTGGGAATCATGGACGCTAGCATAATACTACTGTGCTTCCCCAAAGTATTTTTCATCTCTCCGAGCATCTCATTATCTACACTATCATAGTTCCGCGGGACCCGACAGCCCTTCTGTTACCCGTTATTCTAAGCTTTTGTTGAGCTTTTTTTATACTTTTGCCTTGAATGTACAATTGACACCCAAAATGTACGCCAAAGGCCCCCCTCCCGCAGTACATTCGCTCGAGTTTCCCGTGGAAAAAGGTATGACAGATAATGGGGAAGAAGAGAAAAGGAAAACGTTGGTATAAAACTTGGGGGGGAGGATGGGTCATCGGGCGCTATACACAAAGAAAAGATACATAGAAGAACCCCGTCGCAGATAGTATTCCCATGAGCCAAGCAATGAACACATACACACCCATTGCGCCGTGACGAAGAAGAAAGAAATCCACCCAACCTGCCATTGCATTTCATGTGACCCCTACAGCTAATCAATCACATCCCTTTATGCACCCCCACTTCCATTGGTTGCCTCTTCATATTCATCGCTACTCTCCTCCTCCTCCTCATCGTCCGATTCCTCAGCTTCGGCACGGGCCTCCGCTTCTTCCATCTGCTTTTTCAGCTCCCACACCTCTTTGCGGATCTTCTCGTCCCTAGCCATCCTTAATCTCTCCACTTCATCTACGCCCCCTGCCTTCTTAAGTTTACCCTCCTCCACAAACTCCCCGAGTTCCTTCTGGAATTCGGGGACTCTGCCTTCCAACTCCTTCTGTCTGGCCTTTTCCGCCTTCTCAATCGCCTCCAATCTGCCCTCGTGATTTGGTTGTAGAGCGCGCACCTCACTAAGCACACTATCTTTGGCTTCGGTAGGGTCGAGTTGATCGTCCGGATGCACCATTCCTATTGGGAAACCTCTGCTAGCAGATCTCATAGACCCGCTCACTCCATTGGCCTTGAATTGGGTCTCTGTGCACTGCTCCACAAGCTGGAACGTCTGTCCTGCTTTGTCAAGATCGTCCTGTAGGTCCTCGATGAGGTTTTCCTGCATGTTGAAGAAATCCTGTTCCTGGCAGACGAGCTCGACCTCCTTCTCCCAGACCTTGCGGAAAACCGGCTTCTCTCTCTTGATGTATTCGGCCATCTTTTTGAGCTCTGCTCTGGCTTGGGCAATTTCCTTCTTCACTTGGTTTAGATTACGTGCCAAAGGGCGGACGCCTCGTTGAACCACATCCTTCCGTAGATCTTCGACGGTATCCTGAAGGTCATCGACACGATTGACCAGAGCATCTGCATCATTGGCCAAGGCCTTTTTGCCGGCCTCAACGTAGGCACGACCCTCGTTAGGACCAAGAGCGGGGTTACTAGCCACCGCCTTGACCGAACTAGCTTTGGTCTTGATAGTAGACATTGAAGTGTTGATATCGGCAACAAATGTAGAATAAACCTGCCGGAGGACCGCCAAATCCTTTCGGAGGTCCCGAATTTCGCCAAGCTGCACGGCATTGTCCTGCTTTGCTGAGGGTGTGGATGAGGGGCTCGGCAGCAATTGAGGTTGCGACATCAGAATCGGGGTTGTCACGGGAGGTGCAACTGAGAGTTCTGCTATCTTCTTGGCTGCCTCTTCTTGTCTCTCAGCCACTCTCTGAATTTGCAGCCCTTGGCCGTCAACTGATCCCCGCAGTCCCTCAACCAGCTTTCTGAGGCTGCCCATTCCATCGTCGATATGTCTTTTGACCTCATCCAAGACTTCAATATTCAAGCATAACACGGCTCTATCCTTAACGTCTCTAGTGTCTTCAAGTTCGTATCGCACGCCAGAGACTGGATCCTGTAGATAGATTTCCGGGAAATCCTCCCCGGAAGGCGGGTTGTAATTAAATTTTGATATAAATAGTAACCGAAGGGAGGTGATTGACAATTCGTCTAAACCATCGGCAAGGTACACTTTTTTGATGGAGCGGCCGAGTTGAAGGAAAAGAGTGAGATCTTTGCCCAGTGGTGGGCTAGAATCTCGCCTGCTGTCAGGCCTCTTCGAACCTGTCTGAACCCCGCCCGAAACAGTCTTGGTAGGAGACATGGCCTTCATTTCACTCTTCTGGGGTGTCGGGGGAGATGTGCCGGTATCAACTTTAATCACGGGCTTCCCCTTGATGACCTCATTGTCTTTCGCAGGAACAGCTGGCGCCTCTCTCTCAATCTCTTTGACGGCAGGCGATGAAAGGTCGGTCTCTCGCTCTTCTGATATACGATTTACATTTCTCATTGGAGAAGTCTCACCACTCCGAGCCGACTTTGGTTGATAAGAACGCCTTACTCGAACAGCGTCCAGTGATTCCTTTGATTCCCGATTTCGGGGGACTACAGAAGGATTGGAGGGTAGCATTGGAACACCACCTGGCGAAGACCCTGTGAGCTTAGCAATTTGGTATGCTGAATAGCGACGGGAGGCCCTTCTCTGTAGAGGGTCTTCCCGCTGCAGAGCAGCTAGAGCATCCTGAGCAGGCGGTGGAGGTGGTGGGGGAGGCGGAGGGACAAAAGTTTGGGCGGAGAGATCAGGCATAGAAACAGGTGGCTCATGGGTTGTGGGCTTATTGTAAACATCTGTCGAATCGCTCGTCATGGGAGGAGAAGCTAGATTTGAACTAATAGATGCGCTGTGGTTGTGAGAATTTCGTGCAGAAGAGGTTGCAGACGCAGCAGAACCCCTCGCTGAAGTCTGATACGGAGGTGTTGGCGAGGAGCCTCTCTGATTTTGTCCCCCACTGGGAAGAGACGAAGAGCGCGGAGGAGCAACCTCCTCCAAAGAATCACCGCTTCTTACCCTAGAAGGAGGTGCCGGCTGAGACGGAAGCCCTCCCTCAGGCGGACCCCCGGAAGATGCACCGGCTTCTCTTGTATTTTTCTGTCGCAGTTTCTGCTGTTTCCGTTTAAGACCATGCAGAAGATTAATGATAATCTCTCTGATTCGCGGCAAATAAACATCTAAGCTTTGGGGACTAGCGTCTTGACTTAGAGTGCTCTCCAGTATCGTTCTTAAGGCATCAGGGACGTTTCCGAGGTCTGCCGTCTCAACGCCTATGGCTGTGAATGCTCGACATGCTAGATTAAATTCGGAACCGAGACGAACGTAAACATCGGATACCTCAGCCTCGGTGGCCTGCTGCCGTGACCAGGCGGTGAGAGTTTCGAGTAGTTGTTTAGTGGCGATGAGAAGCTGAGTTACAGATTTCTCAATGGTTGAAAGGTGTTGGGAGGGCTTTAACTGGGGTCAGCAAAACATGTCGCAAGTACCAAGACATAAAGGCACTCGCCGCGTAGCAAGCGAAGAAAAGCAGGTACAAGATGGGTGAATAGCTAAGCCGAAGCTCAGGGCGGAGATGAAGGAGGTGGAACCTACGCTGGTTTTATTGCGCTGCCGAGGGCTTCTCGCAGAACCGCCAGAATTTTGGGACGACATTGTCGAGGAGTGAAAAGCAGAAGATTGGGATGGAGTTGGAGATCTTCTGAGACCAGAGCGGTGGGAGCTAGATTGCATGCTCCGCAAAGGTAGCTAGCTGCGATGCGTCTGGAGGTGGGGGAAGTGAGAGAAAGAAAGCGAGGTGGGAAGCGGAAGGAGAAAGGTGGGTGGGGGTTGCAGTCGGGTGGTTGGTTGGTGGGGTGATCTATTATGGTGGTGGATGTTAGGGGTGGATTGGACTCGGTGACATGGTGCCGGGCTTGGGTCTGTTTTGCTGCTGAAAAGGGTTCTGGGCCCGTAGGATAGGGTTTGGCAGTCAGACCCTGCCTTTTCCACCGGTGGACCCTTTCTATGCACCATACACCGGAGGGGGAGGGCGAAAGTTATGTTCACAATTTTAGTAAGCTCCAACACCTAAAAAATGGGAACCTATTTTCGCCCCCCCGCCCAGTATCCAGCTACTGTTAGCGTAAACAGGAAGAGGCGCCATGGTAATGGTACTGTACAGTGCTGCATTTTGGTAAAGTCTCCAAGTAAGTCTTCCTTACTGGTAGCCCACCGGTAACTTACTGCCCCAATCGACCTTACATGAATAAAACCCGAGCATATCAGATTTCGCTCAAGAAGATATAATACCGGTAACCATCCTTGAGTGGCTGTGCGAAGCAGGGCTCTTACGGTATCGGCCATGGTATCATATCACTGGCACCTCTCGCGCAATAACTTTATTAGGACTCATCCTTATGCTACTGGTTCAACTACCTAACTATGCTTGACACGGGTCGAAATTTCGATTATCCTCGGCTTGCAGCGTTTAATTTAGGAGGCCAGATTGGGGTTGGCGCTTATTCCACTGGATGATCGTAAATCACGCGAGGAACAGCAGCAAGAGCAGGCTGATAGTAAATATCCTACTGGTGAAGAATTTGAAGTGAAGCTTGGGTTCTAATGAGATTTAAAAGGGCCAGCGCCAACCAAAACTCCTGCCACATACCCGTTAAGTGAATAGGGAAAAGTAAAATAGAGAGCTACCCGAATACCCTGTCAACATTTCCTCCCCCTGCGAAATGCCACGAGGGTTGCATCGAATCTTCCTGAAGTCCAGGGGGAATAGCTGCACGTTGGTAATACTACTCGAGAAGTATAGCACTATGCCGGTATTGTTCGAGGGGTTGAGAGGGTGGGTAAATTCCTACAGCTCAAGGTCGAGTGGGTTAGATAACAGGCTGTACCCGAGTACCGGCGCTGCACAGTGGGTTTACTGTGCATGGCACAATTACAGCGTTGTTAGATATTTCATTATCGTGGACGGGGCTTGAGAAGAGGGCATTGATGCTCATTACAGGAACTGTCAGGTGTGTATTACCGTAAAATCTCAAATAATTGAACCGTGTGCTATGAAGTCCGAAATTCCCTTCTCTGGAATGGAGGCAAAAAACACAGCAAAAACACAGCAAAAACACAGCCCCTTTCCCCCTGCTGAGACAGAAAAAAAGAAATATTTTCTTGACCTTACTGAGAGAGGAAAGTCCGACGACATAGCACAAGGTTCAATTATTCGAGATTTTACGGTATTGTAGTTGAGGTTCCTGTTCTCGGGAGACACAGTGTGATCACTAAGCGATCATTGGCCGGGTCGTGTGCGCAGAGGCTTGAGAAGGAGAAAAGGGAAAAAGAAAAGGACAGTGCAGCTATTTTGGGTCAGCTGCTTCAAGGAACAGCAATTATTCTGTTTGTGAAGCAAAATAGTGCTAGAATGGTATTTATGGCGTCACTTTCTATGCCAAATTCACCAACCCTGGTAACTCAGGGGGAATTAGTTACTATATTCTTAGAGGCTTGGCGTGGTTATTTCCTTATTTGGACGAATTGTTGAACTATAGTATGATAACAAGAGAAAAAAAAAGCTGTTTTGCTCGTGCGTTGAGAACCCTTTTTTTTTTTCCTTCCCTCTCTTGAAAATAGTGATTTGCTTCCTTCCTTCCTTCCCTCCTTACATATAGGCAGTGCTCCCACAAGATAGAAAAGCTCCTTCAAATACATCATAATATTTTAGCGCAACACTGTAGTTAATATTTTGTTTCAATCGTCGTCCTCAGGCACCAAGTTTCCTTACATAAAAGTCATAAAAGTGGCGGAAAAGGGAAGAGGTAAAAAAAAAAGTGGAAAATAAAAAATAGGCAAAAGTAACTTGCCGACCCTCTGTGCTTTCTTTTGGCGGGTCCTGAGACCTAACCCATTGATAACTACCTACCATACTACTGCCTACCGTAATATTATCATACCATACATGCTGCACCGCATTGCTAAGGCTGCTTCTCTCTCATCGATTCCAGTCTCTCTCCTCTCCTTCTTCCTCCTCTTCGTACACATCTGCCAGGTGCTCTTCTAATTCCACTTCTACCCTTTTTCTTTTCTTGCCGTTCATTTCGTCCTTTCCTCAGGCTGGGAACTTTCCTTCGTTGTGGTTGTTTTCAGACTTTGATCAGCAAACGGAAGATCTCCTTTCCTCGCCCTTTCACCGTCTCCCTCCCCATCTCTTGTACCCTCTTCCCCCTCCAACATCCCCTCCACACCCTCTCCGCCAAACCTCCACCTTCTTCCTCCTCCTCACTTTCCCCAGCCCCCCCTTCATATACTATCCACTACTTGAGGGGAAGAGCAGAAAAGTGCTCTGAAACTCGGCGTCTTACAGAACGTGTTTGTTGCATCCCTTCAACCCCGGTCATGCTTCCCTGCTTACTTTTTTTCGCAACTCCAGCCCAACTTACGACACCTAATTACGAGCTCTCGCAAAACCACATTGATTCAATATGGCGACCACTGCAACAGCTCCTTCCGCAGTGACCAATGGCGCTTCTTCTAACCCTGCTTCTAATGCTGTCGGAGGAAGACCACAGTTGAAGGGCAGCATTGCTGGAGGCTCTAGCGGCGGCGGAAATTCGAATAGACGACCTGCTCAACCACCCATTGATGGTGCCCAGAGGTAAGCCTTATCATTCTAGAGTATGCTTCTGTCTAGATGGGGGTGTGTTACCAATGTATTGGCCTCCGCGGTTGAAGCCTTCCAGGCGGAAACCGTGATTTCCTCATTTGGAGAGTTGTCACCTTTCCCACAATTATCTTGAACTCTAATTTTCTCTCATTTGTTCATCCCATTCCCCTCCAAATTGTTTTTCTCCCAGCTGAGCTTGTTGTGAGCCTGTTTTCTTATTTTCGAATGATGTTTGCCTTTGTTTCATTCTAGTCCTATTTTTCATTTTTTCAGAGCGAGTGTCTATTTTAGTGCTTGTTGAGTTATGATTAATTTTGGTATATACAGGCGAGGTTCTTCTCACAAACCCTGGCAAACAAACAACCAACAGCAGAAGTACAACGGAACTGGAAACTCAGTTTCTGCATCACCAACACCTAGCCAGTCCGCGGCAATGAAAAACAGGGGTGCCAATGCCTCTTCTGGCGGGGAGTCTGATACTCATGATAAGCATATGCATGATAGAACCCTCTATTTGCTCATGAATCTCGTAGTAAGTATCTTTTCCATGTTAAATTCTCTTTGGAGTTCGTGGCGGCTGTTGGCTATGGAATCGTGGAATCTTTTATATATATAGCTGTTATTTAATGCCCTCAATCGACTGAATTTTAAGATTTCAGCCTTGCAGCGTTGCTGACCGAATGTTTGTTACACAGGGAAAACAAGTGACAATCACTCTAAGAAACGGTGCACGCTTTGCGGGCATCTTAACTGGTGCAGACACCAAGAGTCACGACCTTGGTGCTACTATGAAGTGGGTTCGCCAAGTCCGAACCCCTTTGGGTGATAATAGCGATGAAAGAGTAGAAGAGGGTGAATATGTTGGTGGGGGCCTCGAAAAAGCCATGATTTTCGAGCCGAAGGATTTGGTCGATATTTTTGCCGAGAGGATTGCCCTTGGGGAGGACGAAACTCAGTCGCAAAGTGCCCATCCGAATGGTAAATATGATTCTGGTAATTTCCCATTATCAGTATGAAGCTAACGCGGTCTGGAAAAGGTGCCCCTGTAGGGAATTTCCGGACTGATGCTGATATATCCGGAAATCTTGCCTTACGGGAACGGGAGTTGCATAGATGGCAACCTGACGAGAAAACTGCTGAGCTTTCCCTTGAGGAACCAAATCAGACCTCTGGTCAAAGCTGGAACCAATTTGAAGTAAACGAGCGTCTATTTGGTCTTAAATCTGATTTCAACCCCGACATATATACTACGAAGCTGGACCGATCACACCCTCTGTATCAACAGCGGGAGGCTATGGCTGAGAAGATCGCTCGGGAGATTGAGTCACAAGGTGTCGGCCCGAATATGAATCCACACCTCGCTGAAGAGAGGGGTGTTTCTTGGGGTGATGATAGTGGAAAGGACGAGGAGGATAGATATGGAGCTGTGCAGAGGACTCCTGCACAGGCAATTCTCCCTCAGATACAACAGCCCAATAACCGTTATACACCACCAGCGCTTCGGGCGCCTACTGCACTTCCAACGGTTCCCGGCGCTCCGCATGATCCCGCTATAATCTCGTCTCAGCTTCTCCGTCCTGAAACCCTGCAGCAGAAGCAGCAGCAGCAGCAGCCACCACAGGCTCCCCGACCCCCACCTCCACAAATCACACTCAATCAACAACCACCAAATAAGGGTTCTGAAGATATTTCTGCGAAACCAAAGGAGAAGACCATGCTTCCTGAAACAATAGTACCTAAGAGGGGGCTTCCTGTGCCATCATCTGTGGACCCTAGTGTTCACAGTTCAGACGCCCCTCTTCCCCAAGAAGTGACTGAGAATTTTAAGAGATTCGTCAACTCGGAGAAGGAACGCTACAAGAAAAAGAAGGCTGATCTCGTTCAGAGGGATAGGGCGTCGAAATTGGAGGAACTTAAAAAATTTTCCCAGAATTTTGTCCTGAAAACAGAAGTTCCGCAGGATCTAGTGCCAATATTGGCAAAGGATAAGTCGAAACAAGCGGAGATTGTCGAAAAAGCCAAGCAGAACGTTGCCAAGACGACTAGCACCCCCCCTACGGCGACTGTGCAGCCGTCTCAAACAACCAGGGTCCCTCCTCCGAACAGCTTCGCCGCGAAGAATCCCGAAGAGTTTCAATTAACACGTCAACAGTTGTTGCAAGGATTTCCTCCAACTCAATCACGTTTACCACGCGGACAGCAAACCCAGCAGCCCCCGCTGAGTACTCGATTACACCAAATTGCTGTTGACCGACGCGCCGGCCACCAGGTGTCTGTAAGGTCTCCTGTACCTATTCCTGAACACCCCCACAGTGTCCCTACAGGCCCTGCTGCTGGAAATATACCGACAGCTCCGAAGTCCACATCGCCATCTTCTGCGGCCCATCTTAGGAACTTGAGTGCAAAGGCCCCAGAGTTCAAACCCAATCCTAATGCTATATCTTTCACACCAACTCTAGGTGGCCCGTCTACTACTGCTACCCCTAGTCCCACAACCTCTGCGCACGCTCACTCCTCTAGAGCTGCAAGCCCTTCGGCATTCTTCGGCACCAAGAAGGTGAAAATTCCACAGGAGAAGCCGCTGATTGCCGATCGCTTCAATCCGTTCAAGCGTATGAAGTTGGCTGCGCCCACTACGTCAACGCCCACAGATGCGCCCGGAAAGAAAATCAGAGGAAATTCCAACGACTATATTGAGCGTGCGTTCGCTACACACCCCACGTGGCCGACTACAGAGCAAAATAGGGACAAGAAGTGGGAACAGATGTTTGCGAAGCCGGAGTTCGGTATAGCTAGTTCCATCAATTCGTCTCAACCCCCACACGTTATGCCTCAACCTCACCATCAGCAAATTCCCTCTCATATACCCCACATCAACCCACCTCCTCATATCGCTCACCAACCACATCCCCACATGCCTCAACACATGGGTATTCCTCCACATTATGAACCAGAGCAACATTTACGGCAGATTCCGCCTTCCGTAATGCCGTCTCCAAACTTCCACAACGCAACAGTGGCTCCGTACCAACAGTCTCCTGTAGCCCATCACTCCCAAATCGGGCCCATGTATCCTTCACACCAGCAGGCGCAGTACGCTATTCCGAGTGGGCCGAGTGGGCCGGCATACGGTTACTATGGTAGCTTTAGGGGAGCCACCGGAACTGGGCCAATGATGGTACCAGGCCCCCAACCTATGCCGTATCCAGCAGGACAATTCATTCACCACCCACATATGTACTCACCCCAGCAACCTCACGCCTATCTCCAGGGCGCACCTCCTCCGCCCCCTTCCGGTTCTCAAGGACACCCAAGCCCTGGTAGGGCTGCTCCGATGATGATGCACCAAGGATCTCAGCAGGGGACGCCTGCTGGCCCGCAAATGATGCAATATACTCTCCAGCCAGGACAAACAGCCCCGATATATGCAGGGCAAGGACAGCAACAAAGTGAGTTACTCCTCCATGGCCAAAGTTGGTTGCCCCCGCGTCCTCAATCTACTGTCTCCCTTCCTCCCGTCCCTTCTACGCCGGCGGCCAAATTTGCTTTTAGTCGTGCTGCTTCCCCTGTTGCTCCATCTCCCCGCATGCGCAATTTACACTTGTCTCCTCAACCCGCTTCTGCTACTCCACTTCTTGCGTCCCCTTTGGCTACATACACCACCCCTTCAGCGAGTGGCTCGGGCTTGTCGTCATACGCTCTCCAACGGAGTCAGACGGGAAATGCCCCTATGGGCGCCGGAGGGGGGCGTGGCCGAAGGCAGGACAATGGTAGTGGTAGCAGCGGAGCGTATATGGCATCGGTTATGATGATGCCTTCTAGTTTGGTGTACAATGCATATTCTAACGATGGATCAGTTGGTATGATACGTGGACAGCCACACCCTCACCATCAAGGTGGCCCCCCGCCACCTTTTTACCACGGACCCCATTTCCCGCCCGGGGGTAGAGGCCAAGGCTTTGGGCATCTGCAGCAGCATCAGGGTGGTCAGCATGCTCCTCCCCCCCTACCACCTCAGAGCCAATCACAGCAAGCACCGCCAGAGGATGAAGACACGAAATGAACAATGTACGATTTGTGGGAATAGGTATGAAAGGGTTCGGCGTTTGTCTTGTATCATTGGAGTTCGGATTACAACTGGGCTTTTTTTCTTTTTTCCTTCGCACGGAAGGGCCTCTGATCATAGCTGGTTAAGAGCGGGAGCGAGACATTTTGGAGGGAATCTGGGGACTACAGACTGGTTTACCTTTTGGCCATTCATGTTTTCAACTTTTTCCTTTCATTTTTCATTTTTTTCTCACTTTCGCACCTTTTCTTTTTGATTTGAACCGAATGACAATTCTTGTCGAATTCACTGTATGCCTTTCCGTGCTTGCAGGAATTCCAAGTTCCGACCTAAATTTTGTATCGTGTTCAAACCATACATGTGCATCTTTTATTCTATCTTTTCGCTACTTACATTGGCGGATATCCGTAGCATCTCATCTACCTTCTCCCGCTTTTTCTCCGAAAACTTTCCAAACGGGGCAGACGCCGATAGAAATAAGAGGCCCTACCATTGTTCTTTTTCCTCCTCATCATCATCACCACGGGCGCCTATGCACGAGGTGTGTGGGCGTCAGGGAGTTGACTTCATACTTTTTCCTTTTCCTTTTCCTTTCCCCCCACCCGATTTTGGGGGGAGGAGGGCTTTTAGCGAGCGTGAAAATTGGCTAACGGAGTTTTAAATGGTCTTATTTTTTTACATATCCTAACTTTTTTTTCTTCTTCTCCGTTTTCATTGCAGGTGATAGCCTAAGGGTGGAAGTGGAGTTCCGGAGACCAGTGGGGGGCGGACGAGGGTTATTTCTATAGTAGATCCTGTGAGAAATGGAGTTGGTTTTTTTTTGTTGATACAATCATGTTTCGGGGTGACTACGAGCGGTGGATATCAAGGTTCTTTAGTCAAGTCAGATTAAGTCAGAGATCACTCGGTTTGGATGGTCCCATTAGCAATATCTTGCGCTACTTAAGCTCAGCTATGTCTTCCCCCATACCCAGATCCCCCTGGTGGAGGGGAACAGGGTGCCCAGATCCATCCCTTCCCGCATCCCGCTCCCGAGACTCATTTGTTCGGACGGGCCATTCTCCCACAACTATTGAGCCGATTGATCCGTGAATGTTAACGCCCTCCCCCGATGCCCCGGTGGTGGTACCCACTATCGGACACAGGGTTTGTCACCCGCTATCACTCGACGGAAGGTATTGTTGTAACTGCTGAGGTGTGAAGGGTCGATATCCCCAGTAACTTACCCCCCGAGCCCTACCAACGTGTCTGATCCGTAGTATCTGAAGTGGCGCCGATAGGGAGGGTATGCAGGGTAGGAGAGGGTGAGAGCAGGGAGGGGTTTCCGGGAGGTCCATAGTTTGAACACTGTGAAATACTCTACATACGGAGGTGCAGCCTATAAGTCTTGTGTATTCCACCAGCAGGGGGTGTTACGCTAGTATGGGGTGGGGGGGGGAGCGAATTGGGTAGCCACCGTACCTATTTCGCTTCCTTTGTGCCCAATCTGCTACACAACTCTATGTTCGGGCAACACCCCCTGCTAGAAAAATATACAAAACTTACGGGCCGTACCTCCGTACGCAAAGCATACTGTCAAAGTGTTTCATGCCGCGGGGCGGAAGCATTTGCCTATGGATTGCTCTTGCTTCTCCAGGTCAACATCATTTCTTCTCCTGAAGATGAGACAGCATTTCCTAGACACCCTCTCGCTGTATGCATACGGACACAGGCTCTCATTCTATTCAGTGGGGTGGGCACAAGTGAAAGCTCCGCTCCGGGCTTTGCATCTCAGAGGAAGGTGTGTTGGACCATAATTTACGAACCCCCCTGTATAAAACAACATTTGAAGCGGTGTCTGGTTTAACGTGAGAGAGGAGCAATCACAAACGTGCTTTAAGGGAGATAATAGGCCCTGTCAGCTCACATCTTAACATGAAGGGTAAAGGAAGAGTTCAGGTTCAGATCCTGTTGTCTTCATAGAGAACACTCACACTCCTGTTCCTAAAGGGTCAGAAGCTCAACGCCTCGCAGCGTACGATATAGCAGTATATTTCGATAATATGGTATGGTGCGCCTAATTGTAAGGTTTATGATATACCTTTAGAGTAAATTGGTTTGTGAGGCGATGAGTTTCCGGACATTTCCGAGAGCATGCCGGGTGGGAACCTCTTTAAAGTTTGCCTAATGACCCCTTTGCAGGAGGAAGAAAACCACATAGCCACAGCGACCTTTCTCGCTAAATAAATGAGATAATGGGGTTTAATTCTCCCCGTTTCCTAGAAGGAAAAAAAAAAGTGAAAAAAAAAAGGTGAGCGTCACAAAATCGCACTCGGTAGGAATTCCAACATAACTTGCAGGAGTTAATGGGTCAACTCACTCACCTGGAAAGTTAAACGTATTGCTAGTGGTACTTATGTATGATGTATAGACAAGCAGGAGAATCGCTCCTATAATAATAATGCCGGTTCCGGGGGGGGATGTCAACTGCAGCAGATGGACACCCTGCCGCGAGACAGAAGTATCAGGGCGGAAACTCCCTTGGAAAGCCTTTTCTTCCGGTTGAGGCGCCCCCAAGACTGGACCTCTGATAGCAAATAAAGCATTCCTCTACAAGTCTACGGCAGTTAATCTTAGTTCCGGAGCCCAGGGGATCCTTCCAGTCGGGGGGACCTTTCGTCGGAGGCGTGTTGCTATACTCTTGAGACTCGGCGCTCCTCAGCCGTAGATAGTAGATTTCACGAGTTTTTAAGGTATGATAGCTGCAAATATTTTCAACTTGTTAATGTCTCCCGACCACTGCAGCTTCTTCGAGCAATCGGCCTCATCCCCCCTGAGCCAGCTTTTTCAAACCCCCGCAGACCTTCAGATACTGCTAAAGATGCCCTAATATTGATGGGCTGTTAGCGCCCTACGGCCAGGGACACCATTAGAAACCCCCAGAAACATAAATGATAACAGTTAGTAAAGCATGGGGAGGAAAGAAGCAATCTCGGACCTTTGTGCTTATATCCCCAGCAATTAAAACTTCACGTCTGCTCCACCCACAGCTATCGCCCAGGACTCAATAGGGAAGTTAACTGACAAGTGATGATGATGGACATAAGGAAAGCAAATCGTCAACCAAAAGAGGCAGATATAGGAAGGGAATGTGTGAAAAAACACACGGAGATCTTGGCAAGTGTATGAGGGAGGGGCGGGTTTCCCAGTTTTCTCACTGAAAATGAGGCCCAGCAGATCGTGCCAGGAGGAGGGTTCATGCAATACAGAGAGATAGTTTAAGAAGCAGTCTAATCCCCCGCTATCTAATGATTTCATATTGGCTTCGTTCAGTTCTGATAGCATCTTCACAATCCTCCCCTCATGCCCATTCCAGCCAACTTTCTCCCGAAGTGGAGTGCATCCTAACCACTGCAGTGTTGATAGAAGAGGATTTCCCGATATTGTGCTAAAGAGACACTGATGAAATTAGAGTATTTCCTTGATTCGCAGATTCGACCTCATGGAAGTGTAATGCTAATGCTAACACATGACTCCGGATGCTGGTTAGTAAATATCGACAGGTGCATTGCCTCACAGCCACTAGTGATGTCACTCTCATATCAGGTTTTGTGCTCCTGTTGATGCAAAATCGTAACTTCACCTTAAATGCTTTTGATATTACTTGACTGACATTTCTAGAAATGTGCTAAGCTAGATATTAGGTTTGCATTTTGGGGCGGTATAGAGGGATCAGGCACCATTAACACCGCAGGGGATGGTGGAGCTTATTATGGTATGATATAGTGTCTCGCTATAGTATCGAATACTGTTGAAACTTGATGTTCGAGCTACGGTCGGCAGTGCTTTCTCAAGAGCATGGCTACTTCCTAGAAGGTTTTGGTTTTGCTCTTCAGCGCGGATACTTGAGGTGCTCGTGGGTTTCTGCCGTACGTCTGCAGACTCGCAGTAACTGTACAGTGGTAAGTCACCTTAGTGTGGAAGCTGTATGGTTGCCTATACAGTTATTATCCCATTAGAATATTCAGCCAGACGGGCTAGAAACCAGAACTAGCTCCCAGAGAACCTTGCATCCGGAGCTGGGTTCCATCACTCTATCCTGGGAAGAGAGGGGATTCAAACACCTGTACTGCTGTTGAGAATACAGCTTCAATGTGGCAAATGCATGCTAGGCGGAGGATAGTAGGACTCATGTAATTGGCACTGTACATAGATATCTCTAATGGGTATAGGTACCGCGGCCTCGAGCAGCAATGAAAAAGGGGCATTGGGCACTCTGATCCCTCTTTCATCACCAACTCATACCTACCTACAGTTCTCACACCTAGTGAGTCTTTGTTTTCTCTTCAACCCCTCATTTCGCACACAATCTCCACCACCAGCAATCCCACAACGGCCGAGTGAGTTTTCATGAATCGCCATCTATAGAGATCATGTGTTTCCCCATACCATTATTTAAACATGGCCACGCCAGCAAAACATGCTGGACAGAAATTACCCCAAGAATTGGAGAATACGGGTGGTCTGCGCGGCACCTAGCTGCGAGATACTTGAATTTACTCCAAATGAAGGCTTCATCAACTGAATCCATTAGATATCCGACAAATGGGTTCTCCAGCCAACCCCTACGGCGCAGGGGGCACCTCCAGTAAGCCATTAGAAACAAACCCCCCTCACCTGCAGACCTGCTATTGCTGCGGAAGGCATTCCTTTGGCATTCAACAACAAGGAAAGGGAGAAGGAGAGTGTTCGTGCATGTCAGAAAGCCAGATAACAAAAGGGTGGCTGGCTAAGGTTTACCTTTTTTGTCTTTTCAATGCACTATACAGCCACCCCCACTGCTCATGCTGCCCCCCTAACCGCTAGACCATGAGAACAGGGACATGATGTTGTGTTTCCTGGGAATTTCGGCAACGAAGTGTGTGAAGATTTACCTTCCTGGGATACCAACAGGAATAAAGATCCATTATCACCACAGATCCGTAAACAAGCCGGCATACTACAAAAATACAGTGACTGGCAAGGATGAAAATTCGGGTAGTACCTCATCTCGCAATGTCGAATTGAACCAACGAAGATGTGGAATAGACCCCCACTCCACATCCCAAGCATGAAGACCACCCCCACCCTTATAAAACTATTTAGAAGCAAGTATACTAGGGTGGGTAGGCAATGTTGTCCCACCCAGGGGCGCGTGATTCCCGGACCCCGGAGAGCTACGATAGCGCAGGACAGATTGATCAATCTCAAAGCAAATCCATGAGGAAGGGCGCTGCAACAATCCTTTTCCAAGATCAATACATCCCAGTTTTCTTCATAAAGCCTTTCACCATATAACCTCAAGCTGTGCACTCACATCACACCAACATCCTAGGATTCCTAGTAGGTAGCCCCCACGAGTGCTGGGGAGACACCAGTCTCCTCGAATCAACCTCCTGCATCTATAGCTATTCCTTGGGCTCTAGGCATGATGCCGAACTAGAATACCAGATCCCCACAGGGTGCAGAATGGGGGTTGGTGATTACCGATCGACCGGAAGGGCCACCTGGTAGCTTGAAGCAATGTTTTTTTTTCCCACACACCCCTAATACAATTCCCCATCTAGTCTCTAACTTGAAAAGCCTATTGTTTTCGGCGGTTCGTCAAATCATGTATTATAGTACTCTTCCAGGCTCCCATCGTAGCCTAGGTATAGTCTATTATACATAACTTCTATACTCTTCTTATTAAAACGTTCCCTTCGCATAATACCCACTCGCGCTTAGGGGGAAACAAAAGCCATAGGGATGTTGTAGGATCAGCTGATGACCTCCAAAACCTCTGTCGGGTATCCTGGCATAGAAAGTAGTCACTAATGGTGTGGTACGTAGTGATTATACTTTACCCAAGACAAGAGTCCGTACAACTTGTAGAAGAATAAGTTCTAACCAGTTTACAACCCAGTCGCGATCCGAAAGCGATATATCTCGCTTCCGGAACGTCCGGGAATAAAGGTAGGTGAGATCACGAGTTAGGCATGTAGTCGTTTTTCCTTGATATTAATCAACATTAATTCTCTAGAGTCCTGAGATAGTCCCCCCCCCCGTCATCAAAGTGCATGAGAGTTCCCTTTCTTGATCCCTCTCAAAATCCGGGATTCAGCCCTTCCACAATGTTAAGCACTATGATCACTCGACATAAACTCACTCCTTAACAGAAAATTGACAAGAAAGACCAAGGATCTACTGCGCGCTCATATATATAACAAGCAACAAAGGTAGAACAAAAAAAAAGGCCCTGATTCTATCCCCCTAACAGAAACTGTTACAACCTCAAGCAAACAATTACAACCTCCCAGCCTTACAAACGTTGCATCCGATATAACCTTCCCGCCTACTACCAATGATTAGCTGCCAACAATCTCACAGGCATACCAGTAGAGGCAATGCGCGGCTCGAACGCCGTATTTAAAGACCCTGGCTTCTGCGCTTGAGTTCAGCCGTTGCTCCATTTTGAGACAAAAAGATACCGTTGCTCAATACTCAGATCCCGTTGGCTCATGTGCCGGGGGTCCCTGGGAGGTTCTGGAGGATAGTTAAGGATGCCCTGTCGGTGGTACTGGGGGATCATCATTTGTTATAGGTTAGCTCTTTCACTTCTTTTTCCCTCCCTTCCCCTCCCCACTCATCCCTTGTTCGTTACAGGGCTAATTATAGTGTCTGATTGCGCTGCACTAAAATACTTAGCTCATAGTTTCGAGTAGATGTACCATATCCCCAGGGCACTCGGAATACAGACCCTGGGCACCTGGAGGCCGATCTCCTAAAGACAAGGACCATACCGTGACTCTCCGTCATGTGTTTGCGTCGCACCGTAGATGGTTCTTTACAGCTCAAATCCTCGACTTTGTACCAGAATCACCTAATTTGAATCCTCCGCAATACCGCTAATACATACATGTAGATCGCCAGATAAAACTTCGAGGGAGGAGCATGGGCATCCAAAGACCCCCGTCCTTCCCCAACTCTCCAACGGCCCTTGCTAGCAACTGCTACAGGTTAGATAAGAGAACTCAAGGCGAACATGACACAGCCTATAGGGCGCAGGCAATTACTTACCCGCCTGATATCAAGCATTACTGTATGATAAAAATTCCTTCACCGGCCGCTGATCCGATGCCATGAGATTCCATTGCTCGGAATGTGGAAGAGCGCCCAAAAAGGGCTGCGCTTGCATACCACCAAGACTTGGCCCTCTTGCTTGGATCTAGGGGGTATGAAACAGCAGTTCTGCCTTTTAAAAAGAAAAGAAGAAAACCGTTTCGGCACTACAAGTATCAGTCCAAAGAAGTTGGCCGGTGGATGCAAACATTACGCTCGGGCCAGAAGTTCCTTCCGTTCACCGGGAAGCCCGAATTCTTCCGGGCACCTATAGTTACCATAGAAAACAGCACCAACATCCCCAATTCCGCCAGTCGCAGAACACTCTACAAAATTCTGCCCGTTCGCAAAATAAGTATTCTTTTTTTCCCTCCCCCTTCCAACCTCGTCTTCAACCACGTAATACCCCAATTGCGCTCGATAAAGACACCGATGATAATAGAAGTCGATGGTATTTGCATCGTTCTTGCTGTCGCTGTTGTCGTCGGGAATCCCAATGCCTGCTATAGCACCACCATTAATGCACTCAAGCCTCAGAACAAGGCGTCCAATGCGCTGACTGCTCGTGCTCTTGATGCTGTGTTCCAGGCATGCAGGTTTAGGATGCAAAAATGCTGTGCTTTATCCAAATCCCGGTACTCGCATTACATAAGCCGCTGGCCAACTAAATACCCTTCATGCTCCAACGGCGGGCTGCTTGCAGGCCTTAGGACGAGCAGTCCACAGCATCCCATTCTGAGCACTCCTCTCAAGCAGAGTACTCCCAGTTCGCATTAAACATTCCTAAACAGCGCACAAACACAAACGCCGCGCACATAACAAGGTACACTACCTATGTATGTACCTTCAACGTGGAGCAGAGTGGACAAGACTCCGGGGCCGAAATCTACCAAGCTGGGAAAAAAACAAAAGGTGAGTCCCACAAATTCACATACCATACCAGTAATCGAATACTCCGGCATAAGCAATAAGGAAACTAGCACATAAGCTTTTTTCCAATTCCATGCTCAGCGCACCATAATATTATATTCCCAATCATCCACGAAATCGGTCGATGAGGCTTTGAAGATCCATCCTCAAATAGGGCAGGGGGAGTATTTATATAAAAAAAATTTTAATTTGGAAACAAAGTAAAAAGGCTTGAGGGAATATCAATAATGTACAACCCTATCTCTCACCCACTCCCCCCAACCCCCACTCCTACCACCCAGGTGCCATCCCAGGTAGGTAGATGAGCACAAAGAGAATGCGAAGCCTGGCGGTAATAAACATGGAAAAAACACCAGACCCCACCACCCCACCCCACTCTCCCCCTTGCCTCGCCCAGAAACACCCCACAGGCAGGCAGGCAAGCCAGATGCTCATCCGGATAGACGTCGAATGCTCCTAGTTCTATATATTTACTCCTATATGCGGAATGTCCAATTCAGTCAAGTTGGCATTCGTTCCCCAGAGTGGATCACGAGAATCAACTCGATGATCCGTATATTGTGTGGGTCCTAGAGCCGGGTTGGAGGGCCCCCAGAATCGTCCCTCTTAACTGAGAAATATGACATCATACCCAAACACGCAATAGCTCGCAGACTGGGCAGATACATACATTTCCAACAATTCGACTCGAATCTACCTTCCCTCAATACAATAACTCTGGCATATCACCGGGCCCAATTTACTCCACAATATTTCTCTTATTTAAAGTATGATCAGCGGGCCGGGGTTGTCAACTATGATGCGGCACTCCTGGGCTGGCAAAGCCTCCCGTCAGCAACAGCAACCACGACAATGAATTTCTCTACCGCGAGCAGGGCAAAGGCCAAAAACCCGGGAGAGAGGCATACAAATTGCACGTGGGGCAATTTAGAAATGGAACTACTAGCATTGGCCCTCCCCCCCCCCCCCGGTGGCGCAAATAATCTATCTAGCCAAGGGAAAGGCTGCGCATCTCCAAGGTGGGCCTTACCACCACCGTTAACTTGTTCTGAGACATGTTTCACGGGTGATCGCTTCGAGTACCTGATCGACATGGATAATGCACAACCTCCTCTTGGCAAGGTTATGGTTAGTGCTCCCCGGGGTGCAACAGGCAACGATGGAGCAATTTGCTCTTGGGCGTCCCAAAGGGTCTGCCTTGTCTACTTGATGACACGATATCCTTGTGCGTGTACAAGTGCCTGTACTAGTACATCGTTGTTACTCTCGGAGGCAGATACCCAGCCAGTTATCACTTACCCTGGTGAAGTGAAGCCGTACCATGCATACCATCCACTTTCCTCCCAGGCAAGGGCATAAAGCAACGGCTCTAGGGCGAAAGCGAGGAGGGAAAACCAAAGAAAAAAATGTCACCTTTTCTTTTTTTCCCTCTTTTCAATTGGGCGCTTTATTCATTCACCTCAACCCTACCATACAAGGACATCAATTACGGCAAGTACAATACGATACAATACTGTAACGAATCCTGGTCAGCAATACGTTATGATACAGGAAGGCAGGCAGGCGTGTGGGATAGGAAGTAAGGGATGGCAACGCCTTTGGACAACAAGATTGCGAAATGGCGGCTTACAGCCCAAGGGCTGGTTTAATCCCGTGGAAAGGAAAAGAGAAGAAAGGAAAGAAAAAATTGTGCGATACACACCAACCAACTACCACGTTCCTAGGTTTCCAGGGCTACTTTGCGCGCTGCGCGGTGCCTTTAAGTCTACGAACGGAATGGCCAGCCATCACAGATTAAAGTAGCTATGAGACTTCCCTGGAGTGTTGGTGAAACGGAGGTTAAGTAAGCCCCAACCCGCCAACCAGTCCCCGAAAACGCAAGTCTAAGCAGGCAACTGTGCGGTACCGTTTGCACTGGGGCCCGTACTGCACAGCTACTGGTGCCGCACCTGATCTCGTGGTGGTGATATATGGTCACGGTAGCCGCCCATAGACCGCATCCCCTACCCTTTACTAATACCAGCGATGTATGGCGTTATTAACCATATCTATGATTCAAGCATCATACTGTAATATGAATTGGATCTTCTTTTCATTCATTCTTACTCACTTGCTCGCTTGTAAGTAGTCAAATAAACTCACAAAAGTCTGTGATATCAGTGGTCACTAGGGATAGCCTGAATCATAGTTAGTATGATGCCATATCATACAATCATTCGGGCACAGTTAGCATTGTTACTAAGAAATTAGAGCGCTTACAGCAGAAGTCTAGCAATGAGCACCTTGGCACTCCGGCACTATACCGGTACTGTATCATACCCAATTGACTATACGTCAATAAACAATGATAGAAAGCCCCAACAGTACTTCCAACCTAGGAACCCCTACAAAGCAACAAAGTAAAAATAATAATAATAAAAACCTTGCCCAAATGCAGGTGAAGGAAAAACCGTTGAACCATGCATTCTGTGCGAGAAAAAAAGGCAATTAAACTAAGATACAATAATGTATCATCCTGTAGAGTACGGTAGGCAAGCAAGCAAAAGCCCCCACTGTCGATATACTAGCACTATACAGGCGCCTAAACAAACAAAAGCAAACCAACAAACAAGCAAGCATGCCAGCAACATATGGGTTGTCTCCGAAATTCCAAAATATCCATAAGCAACGTGATCGGGTAATACTGTAGAAGTTATCATCTTTCCTTTTTTTTTTGTAAAAAAAAAACCCCCCCGCTATCATACCCTTTGAAACCCTCCCCATAGAATCCATGCTAAGTCTCAAACTACCGAGTACCACTCAATCATCTAACGCCTTGGAACACAACTTCCCCCGTGACACAGCATGTCCGATCAAACATTCTCACCCACCACCTCCTCCTCCTCCCTTCATGCCAGCCCCCGGGCGACCCTCGCGAGTGGGGGGGGGGGAGGGAATGATCTGTAAGCACTATATTCTAATCCTACCTTATACTCTTAATGCCGTACTTTACTCCATACACTCTTATAAAAGAAAAGAAAAAAATGGGAAGAAAATGAAGAAAAAAATTCATGGAGTGTATCACAGCACGAAGCAGCGTACTGTGTTATACTGCTTGCTACTTACTTACTGTACGACACTGCAACAGCACAATAGAATACCGTATCTCAAGGCCACCCACCAACCCACCCAGCCCCGCCGCAATGCAGTCAACTTTATCATAGCCTCGCCCGGGAAGGGGGAAGGAGGAAGGGGGAAGGAGGAAGGAGGAAAAGCATTAGTTCTTTGTCGATCAATTGCTAGGATATCATGCTACCGGTATAGTTACACCCGTTTTCTCATTTTTTCTCTCTTTCAAATTCAATTGCAGCCTAGAGGCTTAGCAGTAAGTAAGTGAGCAAGTAAGCAAGCAAGCAAGCAAAACAAGTTGCGCTCACAAGCGTATTATATAGTATATACCCGTACCGGATATGAAGGGTAAGTTCTGTCGAAACCTTTTCCCTGATTGGCTCCAGGTTTTTTTTTTTTTTGAACCACAGTTAGATACTGTATGTAGATGGATAGGTGATGATGATGATGATGTTTCGCTCCAGCCACGAGGAGGCCAAGAGTTTGACAGACTTTTCCCTCTTTTTTATCCCCCCCTTCCTTTTCTTTCTCTTTCTCCTTCACCAAACGTGAGAGTATTTTCCTGACGATAAATAGCTGGCTTGCTTACCGGCATCGGTACCGGTATTAAGCTGCATAATTCGCGTTGCACATACAAGGTATCATAGTTTCGAGCGGCCAGTTAGAGAGTATACGATAGAGCAGAGTTCATCAGATGTTTGTGCACACATCTTGAGTACAGTACAGCACGGCTCTCGCCCTAATTTGTCATGGCTGATAATGTACTGGCAAGTTGGTTAGTTACGGGATACAGACCACCAAAGGCGGAGTTCAAAGGAGTGGAAGTAGAAAAAAAAAGTGTTTCGATTCTGGCAGCAAGAAAAAAAGAAAAATCACTTTTTTGTTTACGCTTTGTTTTTTTTTTGTTTTCTCCCCTTTTACAAAACGCCTTGCACCCTCTTTCTTTCTTTCCAATTCCCATGCTTGCTTGCCTGCCAGCTGTAAGTAGACAATTCAGGCATGGTAAGTATATATCAGAATTAATTATGGAATCGTGTATACGCCACCAAGTCCTTCTAGTGGCGCGAATGCCATTTCGTCTGTCTGTCTGCTTGCTTTGTTTTTTCTTTTTCTTTTCTATTTCTATTTCTATTTTTTCTTTCTTTTTTTTCTACCTATCTACGATATCTTATCTCTCCATCCATCCAACCATCCACCACCAAACCACACAATTGCAATCAATATCTATTATGATACCAGGAACCATGTCAGCACCCTCAACATCGAACATTTCACCAGCCATCGAGGGAAAACGTGACTTATCGGAATAACAATGGGGGAATAATAATCGAATTGAAAGGAAGGAAGGACAATCAACACATCGGCAGCTTTCATCGGGATCTCGGACGGGGCGTGGGAATCGTAGTTCCGTATTGTGCCGAGCGGTAAAATTGCAAATATACTGTAAGTTAACAGTTTGCCATAAGCAGGGAGTAAAAGTAAATAAATATACACAAAACCGGCAACTATTATGGAAGAGGGGAATGCTTTTGCTTTCTTTTTTTCTTCCCCCTTCCGGGGATGAGTGGTTATGAATGGGGGAGATTTTATTTTATTTCATCCCTGTTGCTCCACAAACCAGACCGTTTTTAAAATCAAGCAAAGCCTATCGTGTTTGGCTTAGTCTGCAGGAATATATTGTAGATAGGGAATCAATCCAATCTTTCTCGCTCGATTAAGGTAGAAGGGTGATTATTCGGGGTTTAGGTTCGTTCCGAATGTGGAGAGGGAGGAGAGAGAGAGAGATCGAGATCGCGATTTGCGATATTGTGCAGTTCGTGCGGTCGCGAAGGAGGACTATGATATTGTTTACGATTCTGTTGATCGGTGTTTTTGCGGCGAAAAAGGTTCACATCAGGACATGCGATCTCCGAGCCACTGCAGGTGAAGGAGGAGAGAGTCTGTGTTGGAGAGAGAGGGGGGGGGGAAGGAATTGGTGGTGGTGATGATGAATTCTGACGGATATCCACTTCACCAAGCACGATGTTGATAACACAGCCCTGTGTACTGTACCGTGGCATTGATGGAAAACTCAACTTACTCGGATCCCCCTCCAGCCTCCATCTCCAAGACATTGAAGCTGCATTGCTGCGAGGAAGAAATTTTCATTAATGAAACCACCGGCAGTGAAGCAATGTCGAGGAGGAGATTGAGGGGAAGAATAGCCCCGACAACACAGGAAGATGGGGACATCTACATGGATTGAGGCGGAACCTTTGTAAACAATGCGACACTGTGCCACGCCGGACACATCCCAAGGTACCATTTCTCCAGCATCAATCTAATATCCAGCGCAGCACTCATCGTATATGGAGTATTGAAGTCGAACCACTCCCCCACCCTCCGGACCGGTTACCAGAGGCAGCAATGCATCCATGAATAGATTAGAGAAGGCAGGGGAAGAAAATGTTTTTTTCTCTCTTCTTTCCTTCCCTATTCCATCCTTCTCGCAGTTCATTCGTCCTGAGGCCCCAACCTGCAACCGCCCAGCTCAACGAAACCAAACCGCATCAGACAGAAACCCCGGTGGATTCAGTCAACCTCCATCATACTACAACTTTTCCCGAGGTTACAGCGCTGTAAGTGGAGTATGATGCGAGCATTGTGGCAGAATATCATTACATCCCATGATAGTTTCCGGGAAAGGCATGCCCCGCCTTCTGGTTGCGGTCCCAATACCGGATTCTGCAAAAATGGGTACGTAGCCTTCTCGGCCACGCCAAACCAACCCAAACCAGCCGACTAACTAACCGACCAACAAGCCCGCACCACAGCCCTATTGTGACATCCAGATCCAAACCTTCCAACAGGCCACAAAAGCAAGGGAAATCGGCGAAAAAGAAACCACAATGGGGGATGCGGATAAGGTACCGCTAGCAACAAATTCAGGAAGGTCTTTACGAACAAAACAAAAACAAGGTCAATAACAAAAAACAAACGAGCAAGAGATCAAGCCTACGGGGCTCATCCCCATACTCATCATCATCACTTTGGTCGGCTCGGATACCTAGACCCATATCGGCGGCTCTTGGGCGTTTTTGTGGATGGACCCATGCATGTTTCGGGGAAGGAAGAAACCTTCCGTACACTAACAAGTCGCGGAATCTAATATCCTGGCAACCAATGGGCGAATGAAGAAACGGAGGCACGGTGCGAAGAAGGCAGAGAGTAACGTGCCATATGGTGCCTACCAAGGCCGCACCATACGGCGCCCTACCTGAAAACAAAAAGGAAAAGAAAAAGAGAGGGTCGCCCTCCGGGGGGGGGGTATGAGTCTCGAACGTTGACTTCCGATGCCGTGCTCGAATATGATACGGGAAGTATCCGGCTCGAGACAGACAGCTCGGTTTGGCATTGCATTCGATTGTGTGCAGCCCACGTCAACCCATTCAAGGACTCTTGCTTGCCTGCCTGCCTGCTTGGGAGATATGTATGGTAGGGGTTGTACTGTACCATATCGTGCTCGTAGCTGTCACCAAGATTAAAGGAGTGCCGGTATTGTGCCTGACCACACGCAAAAGGTTCCAGAGCTATCAAGGTACATACCGTGCAGATAGTACCGCAGCTTAATTGGCCAAACCTTGTTAGATGAGCTCGAGGTCAAGCTACCGGAGCAAAGTAAAAAGTAAAAAGTAAAATAAAAATTTTCAAAAGTGTCAGTCTGGCCGAGTCCACCTCTGACTTATTTCCCCTTCTTCCATTCTACATCCGACCCGTACCGCACGCCCATGGATAGTCAATCAATCAATAAGCCAACCAATCAATGAGTCAAGTTTCCATCAGCGTTCATCCCATAAAGGAGGCTCAAAAAAAAAGGCTTTTTCTTTCTCGTACCACATGAGCCCACGCTCCTTCCCACTTCTGCCAAATTCAATTCAGGCCCGAGAAAGATTAAAAAAAATGGCAACGGCAACGATTACTCCTTGCTTGTTCCCCTCTTCTCTCCCCCCCCGACCCCTGTCAGCCGCAAATGAACAGGAAGGGGAAGGAGAGACAGACAGAGATAGACAGGGTGCGTCATGTCAATCATCCACTCATTCATCCACTCATTTATGGATGATCGATTGATTTATCATAGATTTGCCAAGAAGCACGGTAGCGAATCGATCGTGGGAGGATGAACCCGCAGGTAATTTTTTTATTTTTTATTTTTTTTTCGCTGAATCAGAAATAATCAAAAAAAACCCCCCCCAATCGTGCTGACAGGTACAGAACAGGTACCGCGGGTGCCACGGTGCTGTACGGTACCTGAAAGGTAAACCTCTATGCATCAGCAAATGGAGACCGAAGCATGATAATCATCGACGTGAATCATAGCAATCACCAATAGAGTCTACTATCATAGTACAACCCGGCTAACTAACTAATTCACTGGTCCCACCCCCTTCATATCATATACCTTTCAACTCACCCATCACCAATTACCACAGACCTTTCACCATAATATTATGATAAGTCGTGCATTATAATAATATTAACAATACCAACCTTACCTCAGCATCAATCCCTCCAATCCAATCTAACACAAAGGAAAAAAAAGAGAGAGAAAAAAAGAGAAAACCTTTTAAATACCATGCATTTTTGTGCATACCTTTCGGATACCATCCTTGGCCGAGACATACCATCCAAAAGGTTTCACATTACAACAAAAAGTAAACCATTCTCACAGTTTCAGCAGCTTCTTTAATTTTTAAATAACTCAAATAATTTTCGAAAAAATTGGAAAAATCAAAAGAAAATAACCAAAAGCTACTAGATATTTCCAGATTTTTTTCTACAATTTTTAACAATTAACTGAGACTTAGGGTGAGGTTTTTGGTGATTTTCTTAGAATTCTTGGCATAAATT
>Ga0307513_10000056_pt1 | contig 147363 bp, 172 predicted proteins | sample 15_EM_MG_FD_202174 | JGI IMG/M metagenome (GOLD analysis project Ga0307513, IMG submission 202174) | Populus trichocarpa ectomycorrhiza microbial communities from riparian zone in the Pacific Northwest, United States - 15_EM | ecosystem: Host-associated > Plants > Roots > Unclassified...
AGCCACAAATTTGCGTTGAGCTGTAAATTTGCGTTGAGCTGTCAGGCACTCTTTAGAGTGGCCCCGGTTGTGAGCCAGCGAACATGCGGGGGTTGCGGCCGCACGCCGCAACCTTGGCACGAGTAAAGCTGTCGAAGTGATAATTTACTTTGCGTAGTCAAGGCCAATATTGCTTAAAGCTGTGAATGTGATACGGTAAAAACTCAAATAATCGCTCGGTGTGCTATGTCGTTCGAGTTGCCCCCTCTGGTAAAGTCTAGTATTTTTTTTGTTTTTTTATGTTTCTCAAGGGGGCTGAGCAGCTCTGTTTTTGCTGCGTTCTTCACCCCTTTACTAAAGTGGGTAATTCTCGACTACATAGCACACCGACCGATTATTTGAGTTTTTACGGTAATTTACTTTGTGCGGCCATGGTCAATATCACTTCAAGCTTTGGAGGTGATAATCTACTCGAATATGATACCTTGTAAGAGGAAAGTGAGTTGACCGGGTGCAACCGTTGCCATGTGGACTTTCTTATTCTGTACTTTTGTCCTTAAATACCGCTGTACTCGATAGACCTTCTCCTTCTCCAACTTCTCCGACGTAGGAGCAATCTTAACACCCATCACACGCAAGAAGGGAGAACCAAATTTTACCCTCCCCATTTCTCATAAAAAAGCAAAAAAAAAGGTATCCATCCCCCTAGATCGACTGTTAATCTACGAAATCGACATCCCAAAATCCTTCTCCAAAGAGTTCTTGACCTTCTCCTAGAACAACTTCCCCTGCTCTTCCTCTATCGCCCTCGTGACTGTGAGACTAATCGCATTTGGGCATGTGGCTGTAATACCGGGCGTTCGCTTGACAGCAGGGCTGGTGGAGTGATGCTTTTGAAAACCGCAAGTAAGCCTGCGGCGGGAGAGTGCAGGCGAGGTGGAAATGGGGCGGTGATTTTCGGTTGGAATCTAGCCAGTCGAGAAGAGATCGTGGAAGGGAGGTTGGGGAGTACGTCGAAGATATCGGTGGGGATGACACAGGGGAGGGCGAGTGTTGTATGATATAAGGCATCCACTATCCTCCGCAAGCGGCAGAAGCATCCACCGGAGGATTCCCTCCTGTATACCCTCAAGGTGTTCAACGGGAAAGTGCCCTACTACGGCTGTGAGTGGCAGCTGTCCAATATTCACTTCATCAGTCCCGCTTGTCTAATCCAGTATGATAACACGAAGGCCAAAAAAAATAGGCCAGTCTCGGAATAGATCATGAGAACCACATCCCCTCTACCCCAGATTGGTAAACACCGTTCCTTTATAGAATCAGCAGGGAACTCTGATTGTTCCGCGATCACTCTGCTTATCAAAACCACAAGTTTCACCTAAGTTGTTATGGCCTGGCAAGTTCGATGCTAGTGTAGTCGTGTTACACTGTGATGGCTGTGGTTGTGGTATATTATCCCTACCAGGTAAGTCAATCCCCCTTTCCAGCTCCCAGGAATATCACTAATAGATGCATGGATGAGGGAATGACAGATTAATATTAGCCATCTACGCCCATTCCATACCCGCGACGGTCACCCAGCCAGCAACCATATCACTAACCCTCCACCGCCTTCCAATCCTACTCACACTTCCTATCGGCAAGCTCTGCATGGCTTCATCCAACATGGTAACCCGAGGGCCCGGGGAACCCATTTATCCGGCCATTGGCCCTGTAGTAGTGCCTGTTCTTGGGGCAGAGCGTGGCAGAAGGTCTGGATTAAGATTAGCACGGCAATGAGCTTCGCAAGAGTGGCGAGCGGTATTCCTACCACTGCGTTCATGTTGCTGAAGGTGAGAGGGATTGGAAGTTATAGGATTCATAAGGATGGGTGGGTATGGGAGAGGAGAGGACTGCCAGTGGATAGAGTTTCCAAGATGAGGAATGACGTGCAAATGTCATGATAGTTAAATGGTAGTTTGCATATATTGGGTTGGAGGTGGTGCTCTCTCAGCGCAGTAAATTTCGGCACTATTGTGATATATTTACCTCACCTTATAGCACCTAATATAATAAAACATCCTGAAGTCTGAAATCTCTTGAAATTGCCATTCGGCAGTGTTATCGTTGTCTAGTATCAGTGGTGGTTACATACATTAATGTTCAACTGGTCTTTGCCTTTCGCGGGATTTCGTAGGGAAATTATTAATCTTTCAATCCCACTTCTTAGAAACATCCACTACCCGTCCACTGGTCCACCCACATACACACCCTCTCCCTCATTGCTGTAATATCCGCATGCCAACCCTCTATTTTCCCACCTCTTACCACAATTATGAGGGCGTGTTCTTGCGCGAGGAATCCCCCGCGACTATCCCTCTCCCACCTTTCAACCTACAATTATTATCTACCTGCTGACAATCAACCAAGCAAAATTACCAGACCTCGTGACAACCGTCCGTCGGAATGTAGCCTGAAATTATTGCATGCCAGCTCTAAGTCCTACCATGGCAAAAGACACAATCACCAGGTATGAAAGAAGATGACACCTCCTCCGTTGGGGACCTCCTGCCGGAGATTGAAACCGATAAAGCCCAAATGCACGTCGGAACTCTCGACCACAGTATCCTCGCAAGGGTAATGGTCCAAAAGGGCACTAGGGCGGTTTATATTATTTCTCAAATCACACTGCCAGCGGAGTCGGGTGACCTTGTGAGTTTGGAAGTCCCACAGCAGGAGAAGGGTACCGCGTGTACTAGCGGTGGTTTAGCGAGGAAGGAAAAGGTTGCAAAGAGCACAAGGGTCGATACTAGGTCTGCTAGGAGGGAGGGTAGACCGAGTGTCGTGGAGAGCCCAGCTAAGAGTGCTCCTAATACCGCGGGGAACGGGGAATTGCACACTCCTCACCTAGTGTTGCGTGCATTAGGGAGCATAAGATTTCTGAAGTTGGTGTTTCTGCCATCACTGCCGCGGGATCAAGGGGGAGTTTGCGGAAGGGGGATGTATTCATAGGAGAACGCGAGCTGATGAGTAAGAGTGGAAAGATAACAAGGGCCATCTAGGCATAGCTAGCCGCTAGTAGTGGTTTGTAGGATATCAGCAGGCTGAGTGAATAGAAAACTACCTAGAGATAAAGGAAACCTCATGCTATGAATATAACACATAGTAGTAACACACCATCCGTCAATGTCCCCCTCTTTTGGGGCCCCAATACCCCCGAAGATTCCGCCCCGCAGCTAGACTTAGCACCATCTCCCTTCTCTTCTTCGGCGGCGGCCTATGAACGTCCCCAGCAGTGAGCGGCCTCTCACCCTTCAGCGGCGCCAAAACATCTTTGCAGTCCAACTCCACTCCCTCTCCCAATATCTTGTCATCCCCATCATCCCGAACAACCGTGGGCTTGAGTTTCAGCGGCCCGACTGGAATGCGATACCGAGGCCTCGGCGGATCCTTCATCTCAAACAGCAGTTCCGTCGTAGGGGCGATCTTCCGGCCATTCGCCCCCTTCCTGCGCTTAATCTGCGCACTTAGAACGTACGCGCTCTTTAGTATGTGCTTTGTGTACGCAACTGGCTCTCCGTTCTCTACTTTTTGGCTTTTGAGGCCCGGGTCGAGGCGGAAGCTCTTTAGCCAGTGGCTTGGGAACAGGGAGAAGCTTGAGTCGACTTCGTGCGCGGTCTTGACAACTTATTCTATGCTCTGACGGATACGCTCGAATTGCCTATCATTGAATTTGCGGCCTTGGGGTTCGGGGTGGGCTCGGGCTTGGTAGAGGATCTCTTCGCTGTTGGCGGGTTAGCTGTTTCCACTGGCAATCTGTGTATTTTATATATATATATATATTTAATCTTCACGATGGAGGAGGGTGACACATACCTCATCCAGCTTCCAAAGCCAGTTATATTCCCCTGATCCGCTAGAAGTAATCGTGCCGGAACGTGCTTGTCGAGATTCTGCCGCAGCAACTCCGTCGTAATTTTTGCTCGTAAAGGATCTAGTCCCAGAGCCCTTAAGGGAGCCTGCATAGGGATATCTTCGGCAGAACAGTCCATCAACCGTAATCGCCCCAAACGGCGGGGGTCAGCGAACATAACTTCATCCTGCGATTTACGGATCTTCAGATGAAATATTTCACCAATGGGCGGGCGGCCAGAGAGTGAACGCCGGCTTTTCCCGTGCGTAGTAATGTGAGTAAGGATCGTTTTTGAAGGATGCCCAACCAGCAATTCCTAGTTTGGTCGGCCGAGCCCAATCGTCAGATATTCTAGCTGATCTGGGGGAGGGAAGTGGGGAGGCTGCTACCCAAGTGCATAACAGGGTGCAGCTGTTTGTCTATTTCTAACCTATCAATTTGTCAAAAATAGGGTAACCTCCTAACAAAATAGTAGTGAGGGGGTAGCATACCAAAAATATTTCCCTAAAGACTTCGCATCAAGTACCGTTCTCCCCTCCATTGTGCGGAGAAATTCGCCCGCGGTGGTATCCATAAACACCACCGGATCGCCCATCACAGCAACATGTTTTAATTTTTTTCCAGCAAGATAATTCTTCAATCGACTAAGCGAGCGACTTTGCACTAATTCTGCCATCTCACGTTTGTCGGTGGTATGTGGTTCACTAGGTGTTCAAACTAGCTTATTATCAAGAAACCTAATATATCTACACTTTGTCAGCACGAACTCAGGTGGCCAGAGACAACATTACCTGGTAGCGGGTTTAGTAGCACGGGATAGAGTTTTTCTGGTATTGTATCGTACCTTGCAGGTATAATTTGCCGTACTGTACGAAATCCGTTGATTACCGTCTGGTAACGTACCGTATGATATTATTCGAACACTAGTGTCCCGGGACTTGGTAGGGTTCCCTCTGCCGGTGAGGTTCCAGTCGCACCCTATTGTCTCGGATTGTGCTCCACTGGATTCGTCGTTGTCGCCCCGGACAGCCCCTCGAGATTTGCCTAGATGGATAGAGATGCGTCTCACATTCCCCGATATGGGTAGATGGAAAATCTCTAACTTAGCCCCTGCTCGAGCAGTATTTTCACCACTCCCTGGTGCCCACCCCAGGGAGCCCAGGTGAGTGGGGTTTGGCAGAGTCCGCCCCGCTTGTTAGGACTGACGTCGTCTCATCCTGGCTGTGCTTTCACTACTCCCTCATGCCCATGCCCATTCCAAGCAGCACGGCAGAATGGTGTTTGGCCGTCCTTATCTGGTTTGTTGGGGTTGACCTCGTTCCGTCCGGGCGGTGTTTTCACCACTCTCTCATGCGCACTACAGGCAGACCACATGGGAGGTGTATTACCTGTGCAGCCTTCTTGGTTGATATCACAGCCTTCCACCTCTGCCAAACCGGCTACAATCTCGACTACACTAAAGATGGATGCACAATGTAGGCCACCGAACAGGAGATTTTGCCTGAGCCAGCACTGCAAGAGTACAGTCTCTGCGTTTCCAGGAGGATAATGATGGATATGTAGTTATTGTAATCACCAAATAACTTTAGTGCAAGCAATTTTGTGCAGCGTTCGCAAGCGGCCAGTCCGGTCAGGCTTGGGCTTAGGGTGGCCGGCCTGGGCTTTTTTGCGGCCGGCCGGGCCGGACTGTGGGTTACAGTCCGGCTTTCAGGGCCTATCTGACCGGGCCTGGCCGGACTGCAGGTATCTGCAGGTTTTCGAGTGATAAGATGTGATTGCGATAAGATAAGGAGATGAAACGCCAAGAGTTACGGCCGCAAAAGAGTGGATCAACGCGCAACCGAGGAGGAAACTTTCTTTCCATTCACCCTTGTTTTCATGATCGTGCTCATGGCTAACTAACGTGAGAACAGCGCTCCCTCACCAGCCCCCACTAGTGTGGAAACCAAAAAATGAATTAAAAATGTAAATGCATAGTAGAATACCTAGTAGAAATTAATATCCGACCTGGGGAAATTTCTCTGTGGTGTTGAAAGGGCAAGGTGATAAGGAGAGTTCCGTTGCCCTCCATCATGCGTGAATGGTTAAGGGCCTGTTTAGCCACCATTTCTACTATGGAAATGGCCTTCTCTCCGGTTTGAAAGGGAAGGGAAAGGGCGATTTGTATGGGGGAACAGAACGGAACCGTTACATCGAAACACAAGCCCTAATTTTGTCAACGTGCTATAGCAATAAATCGAGTGATAAGAGAAAACAAGCAACGACCTCTGTCTACCCGGATATCTAAAACCTATCAGAATATTATTATTAAGTTTAAATGGGTGACTCAAACCTGAAAACCAACAGATATCTGCGGCATCTTCAGATATCTGCGGGCATCTTCAGATATCTGCGGGCATCTTCAGATATCTGCGGGCATCTTCAGATATCTGCGGGCATCTTCAGATATCTGCGGGCATCTTCAGATATCTGTAGATATCACCCACACATCAACGAAATATTCACTTGTCACATGGAATATACCGAAAGCCTGCCGCCGCCGCCAGGCAGCCATGAAGCCTGCAGGCTTCCCCAAAGCCTGGCCTACGAAGCCCAGGTCTGTCTCACACTGGCCTGGCCTGGCCGGACTGAAAGCCGGCCGGTTATCTGCAGGCCGACCTGGCCGCTTGCGAACACTGATTTTGTGCAGTCTGAAAGGTCCCTTTTTGCATGAATTCCCCAATATAAAGAAGAATAATTAAGAAAGAGTGTGCCCCGGAGGTAGGGAGAGGGGGTGTCCGAAAGATCTTTGACTTACTGAGAGTTCAGATAACTTAAGCAGGTTTCTGCCATTGTCGAATGGGTTGAATTGGGAGGCTCTGGATGAGTCCGGAGGTACTTGTGAAGGGTCAAGTGGATTAACCGGACAGTAGAAGCCTCCTTGTCTACAGTAGCGAACCCTTAGAAACAGGTTAGCAATGTCGCTATTGAAGGAATACTGTCGGCATTAAGCTTCGGCGATCTTATTTCGACTGCTAGGGCGTGACATAGTTCATCGGGCTTCAATGGCAGCTCTGAGTGAGAGACCCACATCAAAGTGGCCATCCCAAGCCTCGCCTTTGTCCACCTTGTCCCTTTATCTGAGCTAGTGTTTCGCTGTGAATATCCCCCAACCCCAAGCCATCGGCCATTACGTTGAGCCTTTGCCCTCTGCAATGGATCGTAGTTTCTTGAAGGATCGCATCGATGTTCAATGAGACGAGCAGAAATCTAGATATGCATCCGTCAGTAGGTAGCTCGATGTAGCTTCCCTGGTACCGTTGCTTCTACATACATTTCAGAAATATATTCAGGAACTTTCCTCAGGATATCTACCTCTCGGGTACTGTCCATCTCATCCGGGGTTGTGTCCTGCCCCAGCCCAATGCGAAAATTCCTCACGATATCACCGCTCCTGGGGTGACAGATAAGGTCGTTACTCTCTCAAAAAGACGTTTCTCAATTTCAGCCTGATGTATGGTCTTCAGTCACGAATATTCTGGTGCCTGGAGACTTTTGGAGAATTTGATTTAGTGAATCAAGGACCTTGACCCTAAGCGGAAATACAAAGAAAAGCCCCATGTGGGGAACAAGCGGTAAACCACTAACCCCACACCTATCTACCTATGCCCTAGTACTAGGGAACACTCACATTTCCTGCTTAGGCTCCACCTCCGCCTTCCATTCGAGGGGGTCAGACCATGCATCCTGCACTTTTAGAATCGTAGCCAGCACTGCTCAGCGGTTTGCTGAATGACAATCACCAGAGACGGCAATGAAACCAGTATTGTAATGTGCCCACTGAGATAGATCGTGGTAGATCATCGGGATGCAATCGGTGATCTTGGGGCATAAGCCCACATGCTCTGATCTTTGCCTCTAGAGCTACCTTGAATTCATTTGTCTTAGTTAGAATATTTAATCCCGCCTGGACCCCCGGCGCCTTCTTGGGAATGATTCTGAGACGTCTGGCTTTAGCAATCATTTTTTCTGTAAGGCAATATTCATATAAGCAAAATAATTGGGATCATGACTATTCACCAACGGCCCCAGGCACATTCAGGATTCCTTCATCTTGAATCCTTCTAAGTCTTAATCCCTGATCTCCAAACTCCATCTGCACATGCGTTAGAAATCAGGGGACAATCAGATATGGGTAGTACTTAACTGTAAGTTTTAACATGTCCTATAACATCTGAGTTATCTTGCTTCGAGTCTCTCTTTTGTAGTATCAATTGTACCATTGAATCTCGACTATTGCAAGTTCCACCTCTTGTCTGAGGTGCGTGTTCCATTGATTCCGAAACTCCAAGTTATTAGCCACTAAATCCGAGTCTGTAATTTGAGTAGGGAAGGACTGAGCAGAGGAGATCTGATGTTGCTTAGCAGATTGGCATGGTTGCATCGAGTCAACCTACAAACTAGAAACTTAAAAGTTGAATCATATGAGAGAGAGCCGAGGCGGACTGAATAAGCTTTTATCAATAGGGGATTTGGTTAGTAGAACATTTTTTGTTCAATGTTTTGATGCTACCCTCATTTATGTTCCTTGATGTTGCTGTAGAGGAGGGGGAGTTGTAATTAGGAAAAAACCGTGAGAAGGGTCACGTTGGGTATCGGGGAAATGAAGCAGCAAACTCAAATCCTGCATCAGAGGTATTGCTACCTAAAATGCATTCACAGCGAAGCTGAAACCCTCCAGCCCACCGCAACCGGTCCCCAGTTATACTACCTTTAAAATCATAGCCTGCATTGAATATTTGTTTAGTAAATACTAATTCTCAAGGATAAGAATAAAACCATGATTTCCACGTACCTATTGAGAGAGATCATGGTAGATCAATCAACTACTAGTACTACCTGGATTCCTGGGGGTTGGGAATTCAATCAATCATCTATATTTACACTATAAAGTCAGGATGCTAGAGAAAAGCAGGATCTGTTGTCAATCTTTAGGATGCTTGAAAACTATCCGAGTCAGAACTTGATGTGTCAGTGAAATTTCAAAAAAAAAACCCCATGTAGGGAACATGGTGTAAACCTTCCAATAACTCCATACCAATCCCACCAACATCCTAGCACCTGACAAGGCTCACACATCCTCCTCCAAATCCTTCTTTTCCTATTTATCATGATGTGGGTTTGACTATTGGCCCTACACATTTAGAATCATAGCCAGCATGGCACCGATGTTTGGTAAATGACAATCCTTAAGGGTAAGAATAAAACCATGATTTTAATATGCCCATTTGGAGAGATCATGGTAGATCAAAGGAATCCAAGCACTACTTCAAGTACAAGCCCACCAGTCTTGATTTTTGCTTCAAGGGCTACCTTGAATTCTGCTGTCTTTCTAAAAACTTCAATCCGGCCTTGCTCTAGCAGATTCTTTGCTATTATCTCAAGCCCTCCATCTGACTTTGTTAACTTGAATAGTCTGTTCTGTAAGGTAATCTTAGTATGAACTACTAGTAATTAATTAGGATTATGACTATTTACCAATTGCTCCACTTATATTGTGAGCTCCGTCAAGCCTTCTCAGTTTTACTCCTTGTACTTCAAACTCCAACTATAAATAAGTTACCAATAGGCAGACAATTAGTATGCAATATAAGTATCTAACTGTATGTTTCAACATATCTCTTAACTGCTGCAATATCTCCTTCGCTCTTATACAGTACCTATTGTATTATTTAATATGAAATCATTTCACATCTTGTTTATAGCACTTGTGCCACTACACTCCATTATTCTCAAACCACTTGTCATAATTAAATTAGTAGTTTCTCATATCTTGTAGCTTTTCGGAAGTATTATCAGTCTTACTCTATACTCAACTTGAACAAACTCTGACTAATATATAAAAGTTGAAAATGGAAGAACACCAAATGTGACTTCCTGTCTGCAAGATATATCTTATCTGCTAACTGCTTTAGTATCATCATCTTTTTTTTTTTTATAGTATTCATTTTACCATTGTCAGTGGACCTTATCCTTTTCAACCTCTTTTTATAAAACTTAAATAACCTAGTCTTACTTTTAAGCATATACTACTTCTTTCAATCAATAGTTTGCCTCTGATTGAATAAGGTATATTATTCACTATTAGAAAAAATATTGATTGAAGAAATCAGATTCATGTTATTATAATCCCTATCTGTTAGCTACTATTTATCATATTATAACAATCCTCTCTTGTTTGCTTTTAGTTGAACAGGGAATAACTTACTTGCTTCTCTTAAGTATTCTTGTCTTTGATTGATAGTAATACTATCTCTTGACATAGTATGTGATTGTCTTATTATCACTCAAGAACTATCACAATAGTCCTGTGTTTTGGCTCATCTCTGACACTATCAGAATAGTCTGCAGGTCTGATATCTTGCTGACGAAGGTAGGGAGTGGTTGGATCTTGAGTATCATAGATTAAAAGCAAAACCTATCTTGAATATAAAGTATAGAAAAGTATAGTACTTAGGTGGTTGTATGAAGAGCCTATCTCCTTTCCCTGTAGCTGGACTTATATAAAGCTCTTCCTATAGCCCTAACCCTAGTGACACATTATCTTTGTATCATATGACTCCCATGACTCATAATAAGTTATCATATAAAATTCATCAGGTGACTTCTATCAGTTAACTCCAGAACATATACTTAACCAATCAAATACATAAAACAAATTATGTGTCCAGTTCATCAGCAAAAAATGTTTTGCCTTATCTATATCACACTTTGATTCATGTAGTAGGTGGCATTCCCAGGAAGCCCTATGCCCCTCATGCTTTATAAGACTGGCACTTTAGGTATTGATTGGGATGTCTGGGGCCTTCATCAGACAACTATAGTTTACTTATCATTCAAGACCTTACTCCTTAGGTCAAGATATACATGCCAGTGGTAAATGCATTGGGTATTAAACTAACTACATAATTCAGGGGTGACTAATGGGTGGTCAGGTACTGGGTAGAGTCCCACGGTGCCACCAGTAAAACTACTTTTCCACACAAGTTTTTCTGTTATGAACTAGCTACCTCTAAGTTATTCCGTCGTTGTGGACAGTCGCCCCCCGGAGTCCGCTGGCAAACTTTGTTCATCCTAGAATACCTGTGTGTGAGAGTACAATAGTGCCAAGATTTTTTGGCCCTTACTTAAATCACATTTTACTTTTGCGCTTCGGCCTTTTCACATGGGTCCTGTCATACAATTTAGAAAAAGACTCTGAAAAGACCCAATAGAACTCTAAAAGGCTCAAATGGGACTTTGAGAGGCTGGCTTAATTTGTAAGTAGCGCCGAGATTTTCAAACATACCATCCATTCTCCAATCTATTTGTGCCTCTGAAAGGCCCCTTTAACTCCTTCTTTCACACTAAATTTGTTTCTTCAAGGCACATACTTGGATCCCACCAGATATCTCAAGCTACCTACTTCCAATAAAGGTGGGGATACCAGCATTGGATTCCCCTCATTGAGGGCATTCCTTTGAGCCATTAAACATCTCATTTGAACTGTTTTCAGAGTCACTTCTTTACACTTTTACACTTGAGCAGAATTTTGAACCTCTCTCTATCTTATATATTTACTTAGGCTACAGGCATGCTATCACTAAATAGATACCTGGGTGGTATTGCCCTCATTGAGAGCATTCATTTGAGCTGTTAAACGTCCTATTTGCACTATTTTTAAGGACTCTTCTTCATACTTTTACACTTGGGCGGATTTTAAAACATCTGACTATCTCACATGACTGCGCAAGCTACAGGAATCCTATCTTCAAGCAGATCCCTGGGTTTGATTCCTCCCTTCGAGAGCGTCCTTTTGAGCCATTATATGTCCCATTTGCACTGTTTTCAAGGTCACTTCTTTATACTTTTACACTTGTGTAGAATTTTCAACCTTTCTCTATCTCATATGTTTACTTAGGCTACAGGCAGGCTATTGGTAGGCGGATACCTGGGTGGTTTTCCCCTCATTAAGAGCGTTCATTTGAGTTGTTAAATGTTCTATTTGCACTATTTTCAAGGTCCCTTCTTCACAGCTTCACCCTTGGGCAGATTTTTGAATCTCTCACTATCTCATATGGTTGCTTGAGCTACAGGTATGTGATCACCAAGTGGATATATGGGTTGGATTCCCCTTATTAAGAGCATTCATTTGGGCCATTAAACATTCCATTCGCACTGTTTTCAAGGTTACTGTTTTACACTTTTACACTTTGGTGAAACTTTGAACCTCTTTCTATCTCATATGTTTATTTAGCCTCCAGGCATTCTATCACTAAGCAGATACCGGGGCTAAATACCCCTTGGAGTCTTTAAATGTCCCATTTGCACCATTTTCAAGGTATCTTCTTCACAGCTCTACACTTGGATTAAATTTTGAACATCTAACTCTCTCACATAACCACCCAGGCTACATGCAAGCTATCACTAAGCGGATACTAGGGCTAGATTCCCCACATCAGAGGCCATCTTTAGAGCCTTTAAACATCCCATTTGCACCATATTTAAAGTTCTTTCTTTATACTTTTAAACTTGGGCGGAATTTTGACTCACTAACAATCTCACCTGATTACTTAGGCAACAGGCATGCTATCACCAAGCGGATACCGGGCCTAGATTCACCCCTTCGAAAGCAATTTTCAGAGCCTTTAAACGTCCCGTTTGGACCATTTTCAAGCTCCTTTCTTTACACTTTTACACCTGGGCGGAATTTTGAACTTCTGACAAACCTATTTGATATCTTAGGCTACAGGCATACTATCGCTAAGTGAAGGCCACCGTTAGATTCCCCACATTGAGAACCTTCTGATGAGCCTTTAAACGTCTCATTTGAGCTGTCTTTGAGCTCACTTCCTGTAATAGTAACTAGGCATACTAGTAGATTAATTTACAAATAAATATACTAGATAAAATCATAGAAATAAATGAATATTGTATTATGCTAGCCTGAATAGGTAATTTGCATTCAGAACTGTGACCAGAAACATGTCTCATTCCTATTTTTAATAGGTCAAATCTAGTAACCTAAAGGCAAATTGAGATAACTGGAAGCCTTTGAGTATTTTTCGGGCATGTTTCCGTGATTGTTCGGTTATGGATTTGGTACCCCTGAGAAATCTGGCATTACCACAGAGTACCCTGGAGGCCTCCTGGTGTCTCAAATCAGACTCTGTACATCTCGCTTACCTTGTACTACCACACAACCTTGGCTGTTCTAGTAAAAATAAAAATTCCTGATTGATACCTGATTTCTCCTATTCTTGTCACTCTGTACATCAACTAGAGTTTCATGATTTGGCCCCCAATACCCCAAATGCCTTATGAGGCATTGGGGTCAAATGTGAATTTTTGGTAATGAAGGCAGAAAATGTATGTGATACCAAAGCTCCCCTGGCCACAAGCCTCCCCTGATCTCAATCCCATCGAGAACATATGAAACCTTCTCAAAAATAGGATAGAGCAGGGTTACCGGGTGTTTGTAGGATGGAGCCAATGGCAATTGCTGTCCAGCAAGAATGTGACCAGATTTTTGGGGCAGATATTCTACATTTCATGAGCTCTTTGCCTTAACGAATTGAGGCAGTTATTTCAGCAAACGGGGGGCATACTCTGTGGTAGATTGAGTCTTTTCTCTTTTTTTCTTTTGTTCTTTTCTCATTTTTGTATTATTATTATCTGTATAGTATTACATATATATACATATTTTATATTTATTCAATCTAATAGACTTTTTATAATATGGAAGTTCACCCGGTTTCTCCTCTCCCCTCTTTTCTTTTTTTTATTCTTTACTTCAAACAGAAATTCCAGTATCTTGGAAACTTGAGGCTGTTTTTGGGAATCAATTTACCAAGAATTCCCATGGGGTTGAATTTCTTTTTGTTCTAAGTAAATATACAGACCTTCTCAAATGTTTCACACCCCCGGGAACCTACTACCACAGGGCTCCTCCTGTTTTCAGTCACTTCTTGCCTGTGACTAGTACATGGGTACCAGGGTATCTCGGGCTCTGTCACACAAGCTCTCACTCATGCCACAATACCCCCTGACAACAAAACTCCTATTGCTATGTCCAAGTTAGGTGGACCTAAACCGCAATAGACTATAGCACTAATTCTAAACAATACCTCTGATTCCTGTGAAATCTACTGCCAATCGTGAACTTTTCAGTCAATATGAGTCCCAACACGATGAAAGAAAAGGGCGTATGCGAGCAAAACCCCCAGGGAGTCCAGCACCGGGAAACAACGCGTGAAGAGGGCGTTAAAGTTATTACTTTCCATGATGATGTGGGTTGGAATTGGTCTCGGATTGGCCAACATTTGAACATTGATCAAAGAACCTGTACTAAGGTATGTTATATGGGAGGGAGAGGATACTTGGGAAAAGTCTTTGTGAAATAGAGATTCTCTTTGACGGAGATTATTGTAGTGTCCTAATAGTAAGATTAAAGATATACTACCGAGCCAGAGAGAATAGCAGACGCTCAAACTTGCTTCGAACAGGCCGGCGGCCCATATTTGATGCAGCTGAAAAGCTTCTATTGGAGGCCTTCATCACCAAGGACTCTAGAACACGGCATCTTAGCTGGGAAGCAGTCTGCCTCAAGATTGATTATGCATGCAGTCGAGATACTGTTAAGCGTGTGATGGAAGGGTTGGGATATCACAGGCGGGTGCCAAGGAGGAAGTTCACAATCAGCTCAAAGAACAAGCCTCTTCATATGGCCTAGTGTCGTGAACGCTTGGATTCAACATATCACGATTGGCTCAGAGTAGTCTGGACGGATGAGTCAATATTTTCTACGACTGGCGTTGGGAATACGCCATGGGTTACGAGAAAGGCTACTGAGGAGTACCATGAGGATTGTGTTGACGAAACATTTGAGTCAAGGAGGGAAAGCAAAATGGTTTAAGGTGCATTCTGTGGGACTTTAATGTCCAAATTAGTTTTTGTTTCTACAAAGGCTAAAGTAGACTCTTCCTTCTATGTTACTAAAATCATGTATCCTAGTTTAGTACCCTTTTGGTATCACAGTGGTGAGTCATATGGCTGGACTAATGTGGTAGAAGATGGGGCGGGGCCCCAGGGCATAAAGGCTTCTCAATCCGCTATCGGGATCTTGACGGGATGGAAACAACTCAGTAGCCTGCCCAATCCCCAGACCTAAATCTCTTCGAATACCTCTGGCTTGATATAGAGAATGAGTTAGGAGAGACTTGGGGAAGGATAGGGGATATAGCAACTCTGGAAGCTGCTTTAACAGCTGTGTGGAATGGAATTCCAAATCAGAGGCTGGAGAGCCTGAACCTTATTAGAAGTATGCCAGAATGACTGCAAGCAGTATTAGATGCTGAGGGTGGAGCGACAAAATACTAGTCTTCATCAGATATCACTCACACCTATTCAATAATTTAAGCCTATGTGTTGTAATTAGATCTATATTAAGAAGTGCGCCCGACTTTTGCCTACCCCCTAGTACTTTGATAAAACTCACTCATTCCCATACCCCAAAGGCCCCTAAAGGTGCACCAAGCTGATTAATCAGCTTTTGTTCCAGCTTGGCAGTCTCAAGACAAAAGTCTTGGTGAAGGCTTACTCAGCAACGTCTAAGCGAGAATAAGTACGACACCCCCCCACCTCCCCACCATGAAAAACCATATTATGATACAGAGTACCATACTTAATACTCGCGGCGAGAATAAGTCCTCAGGCAACGGACGCAACCATAATTCTACCACACCCAACCATCACCATACCCCAACGACTCAAACAGCTGCCACAGTTAAAATAAAAAGCCCTATTAAGAGATCCAATGAGGAAGGAGCTCAAATAGACAGATCTTAATATTAATAGTCATTATAGTTGTGGTGCCATCGTAATTGCCATTGTTGTTCTCATGGTGGCTGAATTTTGCGGAGGATCGTGGTTACTCCCGTTGTCTGAGGACTTATTCTCGCCGTGAGTATATTCTTGTTCCTTTACTACTAAAATAATAGATCATGTTAAATTCTTCACTCTTTTCCACCATTGCAATACCATTATTTGCCTTTTGCTAAATACTTGTACTGGTTGGATCTACAGACTGTCTCAGTATTTCGCAATTACCAAGACCTACAGTATGTCTAGTGATGTACCATCCTGGCTGGTACGCCACCTCTTGCGAAGACCTCGTACCCGGGTGAGAATAAGTGTCCGGAACTGGCGACAGACCGCTGCTCCCCCAACAGCAAACCAAACACTGAAATAAGAACTGCAAAACCTTTCTGCTGAGTGTATTCTGACCTCCTCCGCTACCAAGAACTGCATCGCTATTTTTATTTTTATTTCCGGGGTCGTTTTTTCAGGCTGTTGAGTCGGTATTGGGAGACAGCTCCCCGACATTTAATCTCACGCCATGTAGCCAGTGCCAAGTATTTGTGGCAAAGGAGCTTTACAAAAAGGTTTATCTATGAACTATATTTGCACAGGTCCATAGTAAATCACCAAGGCATGCTAACCAAAAGTTTACAGGGAGTGAGAGATGGATATCAAGTTATTATCCACAACATCACAGTGAGGCAATGCCTCATTCGGCTCATTATACCTTCGGTAACTTTCATATCCACATCTACCACTCCAGCTACCTCTCCCGCCCGTCCCTCCTCGTTCCTTTCACCTTGTACGTTTACTGTTTGTTGTTCCCCCAGGCTTCCTCCCGATTTATCCACCAAATATCCAAAAACTGTGCCAGGTGTTGGAGTGCCAGAGCAGCAATGATTTCACTGGCAGGGAGCAGTCCAGATGGGCACGGGAGGAGGGTGGTGCTAATTGAGGTGGAGGTAATAGGCCCCCGGGAGCCGACAAACTTGTGACAAATTAAGGTCTACAAGGCAATTATAATATCCCCTAGCTGTAACTCCCCGTGTGGTATCGGCCACCTACGATACACCGCCCTACCCCGCCACCTGAGCACTATCTCCTTCTTATGTCATCTCTGCCATGGCGCTACCGGTTACTAAGCCTGAGACGATAGTCTATCTGAGGACTTCGCAACATTCCCTCTGCCCCTTCCATCATCCCTCGCCGCTCTTCCACCCCCTCCTACAAAGCTCGCCACAGCGGGCCGTACGAAAGGAGCGACGGTGTTTTTCACAAACCACAGCACCTTGTTTCGTACCCCACCCCCCTAAAGCGCAATATTGAGCTCGAGCCAGCTCAGTGCATATGAACAATAAAGTTAGACACTTTACAGCCCCCTGAGAGTGCTCCTACACCATCACGAGAAATCACTCGCACTATTCCGCCAGCAGGTTTTCACTATTTATCATCCCGACCAAAGAGCAAACCCTTCTATTCCACCCCATTCCCCTCATCTCGGTCAGTTCTTTCCCCACCACTCTCCGTACTATATATCCCTGCAAGTGCTCACCGCGCCCCCCCCTCTCCCGACCGAACTCGGCAAACCATATTGCTAGAAGTGGCACGGGCCGAGGGCAAAGAGACACAGGGAATCAAGACACCAGTAGCGGGAATGAGTGCCTGTTAGGCAGTCAGTCAAGTACAGGAACCCAGGTAGCGGTGACAGTAAATGGGAACGGTGAGCAAGAAAATGCGAGAAGTGACATCAACAGAGATGAGAACGGGGGAAGGTAAATAGGCAAAAGAGTCATTAGTTGATTTTCAAGGAGGTAAAAAAGATGGTATTTGCCTCTAGTGATGAAGAGAACAGAAGAGAACCCAGGAAAGGCATAAGAAACCCGGTGTGCAATGACAACCAGGACCACCAGATGACTAAGCAACATCCCCTCCCCAACGCCTACCGATTCTAGATCCAACATTAACACCATAACTCCTCCACGCTCCTATAAAAATGTCGATGCCCAAGGACAGGTCAGAAATACCCAAACTCTCGCCCCCCCCCCCCCCAAAGCTGATAGAGGATTGAAAATATAAAGCTTAGAAACCGCGCCTAGATATTACGTTACACAGACATGCAGCGACCCGCACATACAGAGTGTCGGAGCCAGCGCGTACTGCTAGTTCTGCAGCGCGCTTGCCGTGTAGAGTGGTAATACATAGTTCCCCTAACTTCTACGAGGACTAAGGCAGTTATCGCCAACAGTTTCCAGAAAGTTAGACGCCATGCCAGTAGCGGTAGTGGTGTCCCCGGGGCGAGGGTGGGGTCACGAGAGGCGAGATCTGATGCGAGGGCAGGAGGGATGGTGAGAACAGTGATGTGTTCCTCCCAAAACTCACCGGAGGGCATACATTATCCGCACCGAGTTCTTAATTCTCATCCACACAATATCACTCTCCCAGATCAAAGTACCGTAAAAACTCGAATACAAGGTCAGTGTGCTATGCCGTTGTGATTGCCTCTCGTGGTAAAGCGCTGTGTATTTTTCTTTTTTTCGCCCCAGCCGAGGGGTGAGTTTGCTGTGACTCGCCTACCCCTACCCCAGAAGAGGAAACTTCAACGACATAGCACACCGGCCTTGTATTCGAGTTTTTTACGGTACTTCGATCTGGCCTGTATGATGGTCTCTGTTCTTCTGCTTATTCAATTTCAGAGTTAGCAAAATTCACCCTATAGTTAAGTAATCACTATCGAGTTAGATGAGGATGCTCCTTGAGATCTTTAATTCATCCCTTCTTTATTTTGTCGCCCGGGCGGTGTTTCAGAAACATACCCACCACCCCCAGCGACCTAACCACTCCCAAGAGCAGTAACCTCTCCCAATATCACACCGCCCTCATACTGATACCTCGGCACACTCCAGAGTTCTAGTCTTATCAACCCACAGTTTGGCAGAGTGGTGGTTGTCTAATGTCTGCCCCCCTGACAGGTCTACTAATCTTTTTTTGATGCTAAGCTCACACTTTATCTTCATTACTTGCGCACTACTTGGGTGCGGTTTAGACGCTGTGCCAACCAAAAGTTACGGTTGCAACATAGGTATCAATCTCACTCTGTCCCAATCTTTTATCGTAATTCTCTAAGGGTTGTGAAGGCCTCTAGGTCCATACATGCCACCAATGCAACTCTCTCAGGCCCTAGGAAAACATGAGATACAAGCACCTTTGTGTGGAAGAAAGGACTCCAGGGAGTTTTTAAGAGCCCCGACTGGGTGGGTTGGCTGGTCGGATTGATTCCCAGAAGCGACAGAATACTAGCTTTGAGTTCCCGAATAGTTTCCCTTTTTCCCAGATCTTTGAGGTAGTGTCTTTCTGATTGTAGGAGGTTAAGAGCTCATAAGATTCAATATTTTGCTATTAACAACTTAATAGAGAATCACCACCAATTCAGGCGTATGGGCACTCACGGCATTACGATCTCAAGATTTGCCAACTTAATTTGTCTATCTTGTAGAGCACCTGGAAAGTACCCCCCAAGCTGTGTAGGAAATCTACCACAGATACCCAAACATCCAGCCAGAACACAGCTTTCTATAATACTAAAATATATAAATAAATAAAACGCTAGTAGCCTGGGCAGACCACCCCGCATTCCTCTGCCCAAACATAAAACCAAAACTACAACCATAAACGGAGTATGCCCTTTACTCTAGGTCTCCCATGGTCTCATAATTGGATGCATATATACGCTGCCCACTGTTTTCTGAATTTCACTGAATCGGGACAAGTACATTACCGACCACGATTCTACATGGGCATTATCCGATATTTGCCTTTTACATCTTGTCTAGGATGGCGAGATGTTATCCAGACCCCCTCCGAGGTCAAGGAAGGAGGGGGTAGTTTATCAGTTTTTCTTTTACCTTTCCAATTTTTCAGTTACGCTCCAGTCGGGGGAAGAGAGTCTAGAGAAGAAACTGGGTGTGATATTTTGATATTCTATTTGAAATTGTTTTCGCAGGAAGCGGTTGGAAAGTTGGCTGATATTAGTGGATCAGCGTGCACAAAAAAAGATGTGCGGGGGTTGGTTTCGGTCTTGAACACCTTTCGTTGATGCATGACTCGTCTAAACAGGAATTGAAGGCCTTCCATCATGAGCAGGGCCATTTCTATTATCAGAAAGCCCTTCGAGCACCTCACCGCCTTAGAGGCCTAAGCCAGATAAGCTAGTACTACCTCGTCAGATTGAGATCTAGAACAGGGGTCCACAAACATGACAATTGCCAGGACGGCGGACCACCCCATCCCTAGTGTGGGAGATGAGTCGCGAATAGGCCCGATCTGCTAACTTTCAATGACAAGACGATCCCTCGATGGGCTGAGTGGTGGAATTCCCACGACTATCTCAAATATGGGCATTCTCCTATCTCACCCCGGCGCTGATGGCCCGAGAGCCATTGCTGGCAACCCTTCTGCTGGCACACTGACGACTGCGCAAAACAGCAAGCAACGAGATCGTTTTATCCTGGTCCACGACAGTTTGCCAACGTTGCCTGTTAGAGCTCCCCCTAAAAGATGCTCTTTGCTGGCATCCCATGTTGAGGTCCTAGGATGATCAGATATTCCTCTTGGAAGGGTCCGCTGTTTGCCACCGGATGTGGGACTCAGCCAATTTATATGTACCAATCCTTACGAAGATCCACCCAGCATGTGACCTGATGGGAAAAAGCCTTCTGGGAGCACCCAACCCAAAACTTGCACAATCTGGACATTTCTATGCGCAATTCGATCGCCATTGGGCATTGCCAGAGGAATGGTTCCCGGTATGAGTGCCCGGTCCGTTAGTAATAGTATAATAACACTCACGGTATTGGTAAAACCACCTTTGAGGGATTGCAGGAGATGCGTGTTTTGAAGAACTAAAGATTCGTTTCTCTTTCGAAATGTGGATTGGAGAGCTAAATTAATTTGGGCCAGGGGTGTTTTTGTCGATTGGATTTCTTCTGGGGGGTTGGTTGATTCCTTCTCCTAAAAAATGAATATTCCAGAAAATCATCTCATGCCACCGCCTAATGCGGGGATTGGGAAATTTTTCCGCTCTTTGCAGAGCATGAACATAGAGCTTGATAATATTGTACTGTATTTTTTCGAAAATAACGAACTGGGCCAGGCTCGGCGTGCATGAGAACTATCGATTGAGATCTGAGTGGTTGATTTCGACAACTTGATGCTACCAGATTACTCCATGGTACAAGTACCGTATAATATAGCAAAAGTCGGACCAACGCTAGTGAGGATTTTCTTGAACCTGCCCAACCACCGTGGCCTATGTTTAAACTCTGGCGGGTTCGCCTTCTCCGAGCTCTCCTGTTGGTTCAGTTGCCTTAGTTTAGCTTTAGCTCCAATCCGACATTTGCCAGATTATACGGTAGATCCCGCTGTTTCCAAATCCCGCAGCATGTCATAGCCTTATTTCCGTAGTGGCTTTTGGGTTCCACCCATGCTCCAACCAAAGGCCCTTGTCAAACCCTCGCCTTTTATTTGCCCTCTCCGACCGAGCCGGTGCAAATGGACCCTCCTTTTCTTACGTCATGTACGCTTTGTGCGAGTGGGGGCCTATTATGTTACTCCAATGCACCAAGTCGATTTCCCAGCACCCAAAAATGAAAAGGGGACAAGGCCCAAGACTGAAATCAACCCTGCCCATCCCCAGGGTTTTTCGCGTACGCTGATTGGTTGATATCAGCCAGCTTTCCAGCCACTCACGAGCAGTTATCAGGCGATCGGTATCCTAGACGCAAACTATCGGAGTACCGAGTACACCTAAGCACACAAATATTACGGATACTCGAGTATAACGACACCATTGGATACCAACACAACTAGGCTGAGGAAAAGAGCAGCTTAGTAGCTATCTGGCCCCCCCGAGACGAAAATTGCGGGTAGTTTCCAAGGCCCACTATATTCCCTCCCCCTTTGATGCATTCTCGTGTTTACGAGTATTAGCCCCACCTTGTTGTTCCCTTCCCTGTGTATGGCTGTTTGGCCCGGATTTCAGATTACCATTCAGTGTATCCGCAGTAAAGAGTGCAGCCATTGATAACTTCCGCTCAAATCTGATGCTAGGCGTTTTTGTGCTAACCTAGAATCATCCTCTCGCCCACCCCTTCCACCGCAAAAAAGGTGATCTTCATAGAGCACTTTGGTGAGGGGAACCTGCTAACATACTGATGTATTCTTCAGTTATATCTTGATATCCTCCTCCCACTACTACTAATGCGATTTGCTCATCTACTAAATGCTGGCGTGCGCAGACGCTAGCTTTTTACAAGCTTCAGAGAACCCCGAGCAATTTCAGTCCAAGGGGACCATTCCCAGAATACGCGAACATCTTGGCGTTTGGTAGCGACACACCGTGCCAAGATTTCTAGATGCCTTTGGAACAGCCAAGTATAGGAGTTGCAGAGATCGGACGGCAACGAATAAACAGAAGCGTTTTTCTCTTTCAAGCACATGCTCACCCCCAAGCGTGTTTTTCCCCCAAAATTAATCCGTGACAATCACACAGTGTATAAACACTCCGAGGATGGTGTATTATTTATGAATTTTTACAGCCAGGAGATGGAATGAGGACGTCAGATGGGACAGTGGCGGGTGGAAATATAGATGCAAACCTCCCAATCTACCAGACATAAGCTACCGGTGTTATCTTTACGTACCTTAACCAAAAACCCATCACACCCTTGCGCTTTGCCGTACCACAAGTGCGGAAGCCAAGGGTTCCACATCACATCCCACTGAAAAACATTCACCATCCCCCCACCCATCCAACGACCACAAGACTAATGGTATCAGGGCGCGGGCACCATAATTTCGACAAGGCCATCTAATGTCTCCCACACTTCCTATTTCAGCTCCATGTCAACAACCTTATTTTCTTTTTCCACTGAATGGACACAGATCACGTAGGAGGACCATATTGCTTCGTTGTTGCGGGATTTGAGGCTGTGTGGAAAAAAACCCCCAATACCAGTCAATCCCGGGCCCCCCTGTAGATTCCCTCGCAACGTCTTTTTACCCCAGCGAAAGCTCAACGTTTCACCAAATAGTCTAACTTACCATGGTGCCGAACAAGGTGATAGGTCAGGGATGGTATCAACACGTCGGTATGCCCGCGTCAGGATCTTCCTAAAAGGGTGATTTTTACGCAATGCAGGCCATCTCCATAGTTGCCTTTTGATATGGGAGAAATTTATAAAAATCCAGCCGTGTTTCTGGTGTATTTTAAAGAAATATTTTGATTTTTTATGATTTTTTGTGATCGTCTTCTCTCGCTGGGGGTGATGTGCCTTCTTAAGTACCGTACTCGAGTATAGGCGAGGGGTGTGTGCTGGAACAAGAAAAAACCCATAACTGGCTGGGGCAGAATTGGTTTGCTCGAATGTGTGGGATGGATGGCTGCCCAGTAAAGCCATTGGCTGGTTGACCCGATGAGACAGCTAGAAAAGACTGTTCACAGATCTCAGAAGATCGTTGCTATTGGCTGCATCGAAATATCAACCCACCCCTCAAACCTAACCCTATATGCTCTCCAAATCCACAAGGATTAGCCTCACTGGGGATGGTCTGGGCCAGATCGGAATAGCAGACTGGTAGTGGTGGTCGTACTTGTGAGTATATATTTCCCATTCCTACATTCCCTCTCTCCTTCTTTCCTCCTCCTCATACCTCAACTTCATCTCACATATTGTCCGTTATCCTTTCCTAGCAGCACATTTGGTTGCCTCCTGTGTCCCATTCCCTCAATCGACCACAATCACTAGCTCTCCCGTGGAAGAACAAGAAGATAGAAGCGTACATCCAATCCCACCTCCCCTCATTTACAATCCACACTAAGCATATTACCTAGTGCCTCACTACTACCAGTAAAAAAATGGGAAACCTCTGCTTCCGCGGTGAATCCATTCGAAAAATCGAAATCCAAATCGAGGGACTACGGAATGATATTACGAGGCTAGACAAAGATAGAAAGACATCGGAGGTAAATGCAGAGGGTGGAAGAACTACTGCCTGTAGTAGTGGAGGTGGCGGGATACCCCACCAAACGATAGAGGCAATGAGGACAGCGGCAGGACACAGTGATGGATTAGGAGGCCATGGGGAGTCCATAGCTATAGAGGAAATGGTACCCATGAGACGGAAGCCAGGAACTCGGAGAGGAACAGGGGGCAGGGGAGGTAGAAGCCGGCGTCGAGCTGAGTAGTGGGAAGAGCTTCCTGGATATGGTTGGGAATAAAATGACCGGGCAGGCGAAAATGTTTTAGTGTAATTAGCGGGAGCAAGTTGAAGCTAAAATCACGAGATCGCTACGCCAACATAAGTAATGACCAGTGACGAGGATGACTTCCTGTGCTGAAAAAGGTAAGAGTAAAAGGCGTGAAATCTGTGTTTTTGCTCAATGCAGTTTGAAAAGCCCCCGTAACCATACTGGTACCGCACTCGGGGAGTACAGTACCTTAAGTCGAGCGATAACCTAATACAGCAACCAGTGTTCCAACACATACAAACCGGTTTTGCCAAAATTCTGGCGGCGCCCCGCTTCCCACCAGTGCGGGTAAAAGTTTGGCTACAACACCTAGGGACACCTAGAATAAGCAATAAGCCAAGACTTGTTTTAGTGACATCGGATCCCACTTTTTTCCCTTGTGGCCTGCCCGAGAACCTTCATGCTCTATAGTTACAATATCTGCGGTAGTGGACGGTGGTCTAGGAAAGAAATAGCGGCACTGAATTGTAGGAGAGGTAGCAATATCTGCGGTAGTGGGGGGCCCCCCTTCCCGGGCCATTGGGGAGGGGGGTGGCCCAGGCTCTTGGGGGTTCCCATCCTTTGGTTTATTTTTAAAAAAGAAAAGAAAAAATAATCCTGCACTCCAAAAAAAAAAAAAAGTACCGTTCTCCACGACCCTGGCACACACTTCGAGTCTGCGCTTCTTCGCTTCATTCCTCCCTTCCTCCCTTCATTTCTTCCTTTCTTCACTTACCTTCCTTCAGTTACCTTCCTAGGTGCAGTAGTTGTGGCTGTTGCCCGAATTGCACCAGTATACTGCGCTAGCCGCAACCACCTATAATAATATATTATAATATTATTATTATAGCAGCATCCTGGATGACTAAAATGTCGCATCCCTGGTGCCAAGCTTGGGGCTAGTAGCCCTATTGTCCTTGTGACTGTAGTCTTACATACATAAGGTATCCGTACGTGACAGCCCATAATAGAGAGTTTGCGCAAGGAGACCTAGGTGGTAGGAAAACAGGTTATTTGCAGTTAACCAAAAAGTCTTGGCCACCTGGGTGGGTGGGGCCACCTGGTGGGGGTGTAAACTCGGGCATTGGAGACCTGGATTACCTCATAGCAGAATGCAACACCAACTACGCCCACATCTACGCAAATCTGTCCGGCAAAAATGGCGAGTAACACAACAAGCGAGCCGATTGACATAGATGCGATCATTTTGGAAGGTGGAAGTCTGAGTCAATCGATCACACCATGTACGACCTTAGCGACAGAGCAGCACAGCAGTCCGAGGCCGGCAATTCGAGAGGGGAAAGCTTTGAAGTGGTCTGGATGGATGGATCGGGCATTAGTTCGCCAGGTTTTAGCAACAGATCCTATCAATTGTGCACGTGGAAACACAGTTGCAAAATGGGCAGAGGTATCTAGTGTTCTGCAGAAGCTGGAACCTCAACCAGTCAACAAAAGTCCTGAGTCCTGCCGGCAAAGAGTCAAGAAACTGGTTGAAATTTATAAAGTAAGTTGAAATCCCTCAAAGTTTTGAAGGCAAGTGCTTACTAGTATTGTATATACAAAGCGAGCAGAGCTTGATTCTCTGAAAAAAAGCGGGACCAACGAGGAGTTCGGCGAGTTTGAGCTCAATATGATTGAGCTTGCCACCCGTTGGGATCAAAGCAGTATTGATCCTGAAACGCGAAAGCAGGCACGTCTCCAGGCTGCTCGATTGGAGTTGGATGGTAAGCGGGTCCGTGAGGACTCAATGCGGGGCTTGGTACGACGCCGACAAGAGAAAGATGGGTCTGTGTCAGCGGGGCCTGGGGATATCCAAGAGAGGAAAAAGAAGAAAGCCAAAAATGCATCGGTGAAAAGCATTGACAAGATACTTTTTGACTTTGCGGAGGGAGTCAAGGAGGATAAAAAGGAGTTGAAGGAGCTGGAACGGAAGGCAGAAGAAAAGCATGAAGATGTTATGTATGGTATCTTAGGGTTAACAGAAGAGATAAGAGAACAAAGTGAGCGGCGCTCTCATGATGCTTATTTGGAGCGCGAGGCGAGGAAGGAGGAATTGGCAATGATTTTGGAAGCTCTACGAAAGGATAATGAAATCTGAATAATAATTTGAAGTTACATTTTTTTAGTTGATCTTCAAATTTAAAATAATCAATAGTACCAAAAAGAAAGTGGAATAGATAGAGCAAAATGTCTTCTCTTTCTACACACTTGTTAAGCTAGTAGTAGTAGGTATTGAGATATTTATGAAAAACCAAACTCAACTCTGATCCTTTTATTAATCACTACAAATCTCCGCCTTTTTGCCTTCCTGTTCCCAAACAGAAATATAAGAAACACGCGTTATGCGTACTCTGTTAACAAAGGAAATGGACTACAAGGACTCTCCAGCTCTGGTACTCTTAATCTAATGCCCAACTCTTATTCTGTCTTCATCTCTTGTGCCCTTATCTCCACTATTAATCAGTGTTCTCAGCGATCTGAAGCCCTGTAAGGGCGGGCGGGAGACTGCCATGACCAGTAGACTAGTAGGTGGGAGGGCCAAATATAGTCCGTCCTCGTTCTTGAATTCCCAAGACGGCTATCATTAGCACAGATGACATGCCCCACAACCTCAGACAAGTTCTGCCAGGAGATAGCAGATAACTACATAGGACTGCCGGTGACAGCAGGGGATGGTGGGGGACGGCTGGGGACGGCAGAAAATAGTAGAAAATATCGGAAAACAGTTGAAGATGGCGGACATTCCAGGAGATGACAGGGGATGATGGTAGACAACAGTGGACAACAGGGAACAACGGGGGTTGACGTGGAACGACAGGAACGCGCCGAGTGCTATTTGGCCCTTCCTATCAGACTTGTCAGATTTGATGTTGTCTCGTCTAAGTAGTAATATTACCATTATCTTGTAGTAATTCTGAGCAACCTATGAGAAAGGTGCAGCCCAATACGAACAACTCTGACTATCCACAGGCAGCTCCAGGTACTTCTGCCAACTCAGGGTACCTAGACCAGGTTTCAGAACGAGATGGCTGAGCAGCATTTTTTGGTCAAGTCATCAAGGAAATCGCTACTGTCTGCTTGCGGCTCTCAGCAATCCTGGAAGTCTCATCTGGCTTCACTGCGATCAGTGTCCACCATGAGAGGTAGTTCCTCTCAACCTCTGTCCAAGGCTGCAATATACTAACCATGAAAACACTTATAACATTCAATAGCCAACACAATAGCATCAGAGACCTCATGGCCTAGTGCAAGTAAGCTGACTTCATCTGCGAAACTGTGTTATCCACCCTCCACTCCAGCGAGTAGTATGTCTTTTGATTGATCTCACAAACCTTTGCCTTATTGTTATTAGCCATTCAGAGCCAGGCAGGGCACTGCCAAGATCCTCGGATTGGACAGGACAGCAAACTGTGCCCTCTCCGCGTCCTTGAATTCCCAGGACAGCCTCGATTAGCAAGGACGCTGAGCCCCACAGCCTGAGACAATTTCTGCAAGAGGACGGCAGGTAACTACATAGGATGGCCGGGAACGGTGGGGAAGAGCAGGGGACGGCAGAAAACATCGAAAAAGATCGGAAAACAGCTCGAGATGGCGGAGTACCACAGAGAACAACAGGGAACAACCGGGAATGATAAGGGTCAAGTCACCTATTTTGTCGTTGACAATTATTAGTCGAAGTTGCTATAGTAATAGAATATGAGGGAAAGAACTTAGTTATGAAAATATTCCATCAATGTAGGTGGTTCTAAAAGTTGATCCTGAATAGCTTCTGCTTGGTTCTCCTCTTGCTCATTCCAATCTTGAAAGTATTGCGTGATTTGTGGGTGATGGAGACACACATGCGCATTGTGAAGAAGGGCGGCAACTCTAAACTGCATCCCAATGGGTTGTAATAACAGCTTTTGGTTCTTAGCATAGTCAAGAAATCCAAACATGGATACCATCTCTTTAAAGGCCCATTCAGCAACAATTCTCAATCTGGACATTGACCGATTCCACTGTTTTTGTTCTGGAGTTATATGAGCACCCTGGTATGGTGACAGTAAAAAGGAATTAATACTATAAGCTGGGTCACCATAAATTTGAAGGATTCTACCATCTGGTGATCGAGCATGCTGTTGTAAAACTGTTAGTAGACCAGACTCCTGCCACAAGAATGCATCGTTTCTCCTGCCATCAATCGGTCCAAAGAGGTGACTAATTAAGCCATCTGGCGTTACAACTGCATGATACTTTAAGCAGTGTTTCCGTTTCCATCCGTTATAACAGGTTTGTTGCCGGCAAGTAGGTCGAGCAATACCTCGTATGGTTCCATCAATGAAACCCCATACAGTCCCAATAGGTGCTCCTTTACGTTCCACAGCCTGCGCATACTGCAACAGCTTTTCTGGGGTCAAGCGCACCCTATCCCAGTCGAGAAGATGCCGCCACCGTGTGTGAACCAGCTCCTGGGTTGTACTTGAAATGCGTGAAATTCGTTCAACAGACCATCCGAATTTCATGGCTAGGTCCCCCAATCTATTTGGATATGCAAGTCGTGCTAGCAGCATACAGAGAGCTGTTCGGCGATCCTCAACTATCCGATTTTCTGCCGAAACCATCTCCGGTAGCTGTAAAGCCCGCACCAGTAATTCTACCTCCTCTCGGGTGAAGCTTTAGAGGTTATTTGTAAGTCAATCACCAAATTATAATTCAAATACCTAAGACTTACCGAAATAGATTCCTCCACTCTTCGTCGTTCAAAATATTCAGATTCATTCTCCCCCCCACTCGTAAACCGCCCCTTTTTCTACTGTTATTCCGAATTAAGGCAGTTCTCAGGTTCTGCAAGACTGCCAATCGCTGGATATTTCGTGAATGAAGAAAACGGTGCTGGGCTGCCAACATTGGAATGGAATTGACTTTGGGCGTGCGGTAGGAATTGAAATGCGATTTTCTGCTCTCAAACACAATATACTCTCACATGCAATGACGCTGATATGTAGTCAGCTGACAGCCAAGCCACCTAGACCTGGTGCGCAAACTCATTCGGAGACCTAGGTCTCTTTTCCGTTAACTGCCACCTGGGTCCTCTTGCGCAAACTCTCTAATGAGCATAATATTAGATTCCCACTTGGTTTAAAAGTTGTTAACCTTTATCTACGGATAAACAAACTCAGCGCCACACCTTACTAAGAAAACACCCGTTCCATCCTCCGACACCATTAATTTTACAACACCAACGAACAACAAAGTTCTCTTCCTACGATTCTCAGATACCAGGAGCTCCAAGGTTCATATCACAAGTGACGGCTATACCAACTCAATCAACCGTTCATTTTTTCACGTTTCCGGACTTTCCAGCATACCCACCGATTCAATTCACGAACGGCTACCAAAATCGAGTAGCCAATCAGCGAGCTGCTACTACCGGTCCACTGCCAAGCTTTAATAGGCCAGGCCCAACCAGGGCAGGTATGATATCAATTCCCAAGATCTCGAGGGGAAGATTGCCATGATAGGATGAATGTATGATCGTCCAGTGTGCTTACGAGCACTTTTCAAACAGGGCTGTTCATTGACCCCGTAGCGAGAAACCATATGTACCGCACAAGCTAATAGAAGCAAAATCCTTTTATTCGCTAAAAGGAAGACTGTACGGGAATCAATTTTGAAAAAAAGAAGAAAAAGCATGAGAAATTGATAGTGATTGTGGTATCATACCTTTCCTACTTAGTGACTATTATATTCTGGTCATACCAAACGCTTATATTTTCAAAAATATGATCTTTTTTTCTTTTATGATATCATAGCATATTATACGACCGTAGTATCGTAGTAGTAGCGGCTTTTATGCGGTTTGCATCGTCCGAAGGCTCTGAAACGTGCACCAAGACGCTTAATCAGCTTTTGTTCCAGCTATTAACATGGCTCGTGCAACATCCTTGCCAAGATCTGATATGACACCCGAGGTGAGAAGAAGTGCCAGGAACTGGCGACAGACCGCCGCTCTCCCAACAACAGTAAATCAAACACTGAAATAAAAACTGCAAAACCTTTCTGCTGAGTGTATTTTGACCTCCGCTACCAAGAACTGCATCGCTATTTTTTTTATCTCCGGGGTCGTTTTTTTGGGCCATTGAGTCGGTATTCCTCGACCTCTTCTTGACATTTTTAATCTCACCCCAAGTAGCCATTGCCAAGTATCCGTGGCAATGGGAGCTCTACAAAAAGGTTTATCTATGAAACATATTTGCACAAGTCCATAGTAAATCACCAACGCATGCTAACCAAAGGTTTGCAGGGAGTGAGAGATGGATATCAAGTTATTATCCACAACATCACCGTAAAGCAATGCGCCATTCAGCTTATCATACCTTCAGTAATTTCCATATTCACATCTATCCCTCCACCTACCTCCCCCACCAGTCCCTCTTCGCTCCTTTCACCTTGTACAGTACGTTTACTGTTTGTTGTTCCCCCGGGCTTCCTTCCGATTTATCTACCAAATATCCAAAAGCTGGGCAGAATCTCGGAGTGTCAGAGCACCAATGATTTCACCGGAGGCGAGCAGTCCAGATGGGCATGGAAGGAGGGTGGTGCTAACTGAGGTGGAGGCAATAAGTCCCCGGGAGCCGACAAACCTATGACAAATTAAGGTCTACAAAGCAATTATAATATCTCTTAGTTATAACTCCCCGTGTGGTATCGGCCGCCTACGATACACAGCCCCACGCCGCCACCTGAACACTATCTCCTTCTTATGTCATCTCTGCCATGGCGCTGCCGGTTGCTAAGCGTGAGACAACAGTCTGTCTGAGGACTCCACAACATTCCCTCCCCCCCCCTCCTGTAAAGCTCACTACAGAGGGCCGTATGAAAGGAGCGACGGCGTTTTTCACAAACCACATCACCCTGTTTCGTATCCACCCCCCCAAAACGCAATATTGAGTCGCGGGGGGGGAGAATTGCTGAAAAAATAGCCTCGTGAATTGCAAAGCGCATAGCAGTAGCTGGACCCCAAGCTCGTACCAGCTCAGTGCATATGATCAATAAACTTAGACACCTTACTGACTCCTGAGGGAGCTCCCACTTCATCACGAGTAATCACTCGCATGATTCTAGGGTTCGAATGGTAAGGTACAGTAAGTTACCATAGGATACGGTAATGTACGGTAACGTACGGTAAACTTACTAGGTGCCGTTTGCCGACCGTCATAAAGTTCCATATCTTGATCTTGGATCTTAGTGCGATACTCATGTCATAGCCAAGAATGCCTAGCCTAGCTGATCTCTTGCGGGTTGGGTTGCTTCGGCTTGATATTTAGTTTAACACAGAGGGTGGAAGACAGGATTACCTAACATCGGAATATGATATAAAAGGTGGGAGAGGCCGTTTTCCGGTATTTTATCTGCCGAGTGTAATTTACGGCAATTTACCGTATGGTATCAACAGTGTAAAGTACGGTAACGTACCGTATTTTTCGAACACTACATGACTCGGCCAGCAGGTTCCCACCACCTATCATCCCGACCAAAGAGCAAACCCTTCTATTCCACTCTAGCCCCCCCATCTCAGTCAGTTCTTTCCCCGCCACTCCCTGTACTATACATCCCCGCCAGTACTCACCGCGCCCTCCCCCCCACTCCCGTTAAAACCCGCACCAACCTTATTGCTATAAGTGGCACGGGCCGAGCGCAATGAGACCCCGAGAATCAAGACACCAGTGGCGGGGATAAGAGCCTGTTAGGCGATCAGTCAAGTACAGAAACCCAAACAGTAAATGGGAACGGTGAGCAGGAAAATGCGAGAAGTGACACTAACAGAGATGAGGACTGGGGAAGGTAAATAGGGAAAAGTCATTAGTTGATTTTCCAGGAGGTAAAAAATATGATAATTTGCCCCTAGTGATGAAGAGAAGAGAAGAGAAGCGAACCCAGGAAAAGCATAAGAAACCCGGTATGCAATGACAACCAGGACCACTAGATGACTAGGTAACATCCCCCCCCAAACGCCCGCAACCCATTCTATATCCAACATTAACAGCATAACCATGCTCCTATAAAAATTTCGATGCCCGAGGACAGGCCAGACATGCCCAAACTCACGGGTCCCCCCCAACGCTGATAGAAGATTAAAAATATAAAGCTTAGAAACCGCGCCTAGAACCTACAAACCTGCAGCGACCCGCACATACAGAGTGTCGGAGACAGCGTGTACCGCTAGCTCTGCAGCGCACTTGCCTTGTAGAGTGGTAATGCATAGCTCCCCTAACTTCTACGAGGACTAAGGCAGTTGTCGCGAACAGTTTCTAGAAAGTTAGACGTTCATGCCAGTGGCGGTAGTGGTATCCCCGGGAGAGCGAGGGTGGGGTCAAGAGAGGCGAGATCTGATGCGAGGGCAGGAGGGGTGGTGAGAACAGTGATGTGTGCCTCCCAAAACTCACCGGAGGGCATACATTATCCGCACCGAGTTCTTAATTCCCATCTCATCCACACAATATCACTCGCCCAGATCAAAGTATCATACCGTAAAAACTCGAATACAAGGCCAGTGCGCTGTGTATTTTTCTTTTTTTTCGCCCCAGCTGAGGGGTGAGTTTGCTGTGACCCGCCTGCCCCTATCCTAGAGGGGGAAATTTCAACGACATAGCACATCGGCCTGTATTTGAGTTTTTACGGCACACCAAAAGGCACGATTAGAAATTTGTCTTTTATTTTATTTCACCTTCAAACAAGCCTAGCTATCCAGCATACATGCAGTGCCCACCCCCAAAAGGAGTAGCTGGAAAGAGAAAGAGAACCACGCATAGCAACCGGTTGAGCTATGGGTAAAAGGCGAGAGGAAAAAATGGGAAGAACTGCAGATGCAAAAACGACACGACCAGTAAATACAAAGAAACAAGAATTACTTATATTTTAGGAACCCCAAGATATTGAGCAGCGACTGCCGTTGGTCCAACGCAAGCAGATCCAAAACGAGTCGAATCAATTAAGTAGCAGCGGCAGGAGCGGCCGATTGATTGTCTTCGCCTTTCTCTGCAGGAATATTGACCCCATCCGGGTGTTCTGGTTCAGGCGAGTAAATTTCTCCCTGACTGCGATTGGTGGGTGTGTTCAGAGTCTCGGGAGATGCAGCCACGCCTTTCCTGCGCCCAGTTCCGACCCCTGATGGTGAAAGCGACCCCAAAGTAGAGGCTTTAATAGCTGCTCGACCTTTGACCGCTTTACCTTTAGCAGGAGCCCGGACAGACACCTTCTTGGCCCGCTTAGCTCTTGGCTGAGGAGGGGGTGAATCGTCATCGCTACCATTGCTATCGAGCTCCGCTGAGGTACCGCGCTTGTCGGCTCTCTTCAGGCCAGAGCTTGAGGGGACATGTTCTTTCTTGGCCCGTTTGGAATCTGTCTTTGGTGCAGCATCTTCGTCCGAATTGGAAGTGCTAGCCCGCTTCCGACCTCCCTGATGAGGTTTCGTTTTCGCGCCGGGGTCCCTCCGAGTAGAGACCTCCTCATTTGAAGATTTTGGGCCAGAATCCGACATAAAATCCCCCTGCCCAATCTCATCGAGATCTGTAAGTTCGCTACTAGAATCTCCCGTCTCATCAACAAGTTTGCCACTCGCTAGATCAACTTTATGGGTCTTAACGGCGCGCTCGAAGCTCATTCCAGTAAGCATGATCCAATTGAAGAGCAGGCAATTATATGGCTGCAAGACGTCATCACGTTTACCAACCAAGCGCGTTGCGCTTTTCCCAGTGGTAGCTTTCGCTAGAGCCCGGAAATCCGCAAGCAGGTTCGTGCATACCGCCGCATTCTCAGCTGAGAAAAAGTCCACGGCGACTTTTATACAAGACTCCTTATTCCGCACCTGATGGGGACAACCAGCTGGGATGAAGACAGCATCCCCAGTGGACTGATAGATACGGTATGAGCGAACGTCATACCCGGGTTTCCCAAGTTCTATTAAGTCCTCCTCTGTCAGGTAAAAGAGGGGACGATTCAGGGGATCATCTACAGATGCATCCCGCAGCTTGAGGTATCCGCGGATAGCCGCCGAACTTTCTGGAGGAAATATATCCCAAATAGCCCCGCACTTCGGATATCCGTGAAGTTCTTCCCATAGCTTATTAGCAGAAGGGGTAGGCCCACCACTCTGATGAACGAGGATATTCACTGCGTCAGTCATATCGAAATGTAAATTCGTAGTGCCTTTAACGGGATTCGGCCGACCCTTCTTAACAGGAATAAAATCTGGCGCTGGGTAGGCATTGTACATCTTTGGGCCAAGGTCGGGCTTCGTCCAATTACTCGGCAACCTAGAAACAAGATTTAGGCTTGCATTTCGGTTGGTATACTCTGGGAATGGCAGAGCCCCCTCAAAATCGTTAAACAGTTTTGGGAACTCGTCCTTAAAGTCAGACTCCGGCGGCCAATCCTACGTAGTGTTAGTGTCTGTAAAAGTCACAATTCAAGCGGGATTGAGCATGCCTTTAACTTCAGGCTCCTCAACGTAGCCTTGTCCTCCACATCAGTTTTAGAGAAGTTCCCAAAGAAGTCGCCCACCGTCGACACCCCCACCTGACCTGTTCCGCAATCAGTGATGGCACACGGCCTACCACCGTACGTCTCGATAAAGAATTCCGGGTCCCAAGGCAAGGTAAATTTCTCTCTTAAGCCGTTGATCACCAGGGGAATTCCTCCTTTTTTCCACAGACTTTGGAATTGAATCTTTGATACAGTTCCCTCAGAGCCGGTAGGAGTACCAAGATAAATAGGTCCCTTCTCACCGGGATGGACTGGCGTATTAACAGGAATATCTGGTACTAGATTGTCGACCTCGGGCTCAAGGGCGGCCCTATTTCGGTACGCTCTAATGCTAGAGATGAAGAACTTGATTTCCCCAGGATACGCTCGCGTAGCGAAATAGAACGAGTCCCTGTTGTGGAGTCTTCGTCTCGTACATTTATCCGGCATTGTTGGATCACCATCTCCGACCACCGGCGTCCATTCAGTCCAACAATCTAAACAAATCTCCCTACCACAACAACCAGACAGGTATGTTCCGAACATGGTCGTCGTAGAACAAATATCACAAATAGTTCTGAGCGTTATCTTCTTCAGACGGACCAATGGCCGACGGCCACCAACCAGACTGGTCTTCTTCAAAACTCCGCTGTGAAACTCCTCGTGGTAAAGTTCGGAGTTAAGCTTCGCCAGCAAGTTCACCCCAATCAGTGACAGAATTGTTTTGGCATCCGCAGAATCGTCCGCCTTTTCTCCCTGCTGACCCTCCTCTTGGGCCAACTGTTCTAGGGACATTTGATCGCCGGTAACACAGAACTCTTGGTTGGTAGGATCAGACTCCCCACTCTCATAATAGTCGTACTTGAATTTACGGATCCCAGTAAAACGACAGCCACCAGTTTTGACGCTTTTGGTGATGCAAGCTTCGCAATGCTCCGGTAATCTTTTGTTTCTTTGACATGGCGTCTTTTGAAGGTGCAGAAATTCTGGTGAAAGTTCAAGTGCCACATAACCACACGGGGAGTCTCCCCTCGCGGGGAAAGCCCTCCCCAGCCTTTTCGTCGACGTTGAAGGCTCCTTATTACCTTTGGCCCTAGAGCGATTGTTAGTATAGGCAAATAGAAGTATAGTGCCCTATATACAGATGGTGGCTACAACATACATAGAATTCCTCGTGCGTCTTGATTTAGGCTCCCCCTTAGGTTTTTCCGTGGATTCTAACTCTTCGCCATCTCTGCCACAAGAATCAGCATCAACGACTTTCCGAGATAGAGGAAGAAAAGAAAGAAACCGCAAATGGTTTCAACTTACACAGGAATCTTCTCCTTGCCAGCAGTAGCGCTATTGACAAGAGAATTCGAAGTGCCTAAAACGACATAATCGTTGCCGTTGCGCATCTGGTCAGAGTCACTATCATCGCTATCATCAACCTTGTAACTATCACAACAATTAGCCTCAACCGGCCCGAGCCAAATAATAGAGTTGTAGAGACTCCCAAACATACTTGACCAAAGCTAAGCTCGTGGTTCGCTTTTGACGGGTTCTACCCGCTGCGACTTGGTCACTCGGAGTACTCCTTCCGTAAATATTAATATCAACAAAAAAAGAGGACAGGAAACACAATATTTTAACATACCGAAGAGCGTTTTTAGCGGGTGGGCTCGATCCTTCGTTGACAGATCCACCATCACCGATTATCTCGTCGTTCTCGTTACCAACTCTGGACCTATCCAAATTATTAGTCTTAGTAAATTCGCACAAACCGGAGAGCCTCAAGAAGCATCAACGCACTTAGAAGGGGTACCTGTCTTCGTTTTGAGATCTGTTTGCGACGCGACCTGGTCGCGTGGGGATGTTTTCCTAGCACAACCGTCAGTGCCAACAATAAAAGAGGGCAGAGTTACAGGGATGGCAGTGGAGAATGTTATCAACTTACTCAGTAAGTCCTGACGAACTTGCCTGCACGGCCGGAGCCGCGCCCGCCCTCGCTTTCTTCCGCCCGGCCATCGTGAAATCACTTGACTGCAGATGTACTCTTGATACTTGCTACGCTCCGAAATGTGGTGGTGGTGGTGGTGGTGGTGGTGGTGACGAGAGGTGGGGAGAGGTATGGTGGCAAGGAGGAGGTGTGTGGCGGGGGAGCGAGAAGGATGTGCTGGTGGGGAGAGAAGGATGTGCTGGTAAGAGACTAAAGAGGGAGAGACACGGCTAGGCAGGGGGAGACGTGACGTTGATTTAAAAAGAGGAACGGTCACGTGATGTGAGTCTTCCGCAACAGCGCTACTGCCACGCTACCGGTCTTCTGGAATTAAGGTTAGGTGATCCTCCATTAGTTCCCGCACAAATGGGCGATCCGCAGCAGTGATCTAAAAATCCAATCGTGATTCGATTCCACCATTCAAGCTAAGAAACCTCTACTAGGGTATTATATTATGTAGCGTGAAGAGTCCTATAATATACACGGTATGATAGCATATTAAGATAACGGGAGAAGATTTGACCACAGTCTAAAGATTTCTACCCGAAAAGAAGTTCCGTGTCAAACCTCACGTTGAAGCCAAGCTTCTGAATGACAGGGGCATTGCCCAAGTATGATACCAGTGAAAACAGACCAAAAAGACCGAAATTCGAGTGCCCAGAACCACTGTTTTTTATATAGAATTGATTATTTGAGCAAGTGGTCGAGTTCTAGAGCTCTAAAAAATGGTATTTTTGTGTAAAAGTTACCACCGACAATGACTTTTCTCAGGGCACGGTACTTACTGCTACCTGCCTGACACTAACTGTGCCACCGCCAATGCCTTATCTTATATATCCTACAGTACCATAACCTCCTTAAATCTACCATCGGAAATCAACAGAAATCACTGTTTGAACCACAATAGGCTTGGCAGAGTGGCTAACGAAATGAGAAATGCCAGTTGATGAGATCTAGCAAGCCAAGCCAAGCCCCCCCCCCCCAAGGTATTCTATCTAGACAACACTATTCCTTCTCAGGGTGTTTTGTCTCTGATCTATGGGATCATGGGCAGCGGATCCAAGGAAATAGTACGGTATACCAGAGCAGTAAGCCCCCCCACGAATAAGCATAAACCGCCCATCGCAGCAGAACCAGAAAAAGCCACCATTAAAGACCTCCCTCACACACACACACTCCTGGCTGAATATCCGACTATTCCCACCTGGCCTCTGACCTAGAGCCGCTTCCACGCCTCCAATATCCAAGGAAACCGGATAAGTTAATTCAATGCAGAAAGGCACCCAGGATGCATCCAGCTAGCTCCCAAACATTTGGCATCCCAGCTGACATGACAGTGATAAGTTCGAAACCCATGGATAAGACATAATAGTGTCACCATACTGAAAATGTGTAGTTTTAGAAAGGGCAGTTGGGATTTGCTACTTGGAACCATTTCCTTGTCGGGTGAGACGGTGGGAAAATTGTTCTCATGCATTAGCATCGATTCTACCGTAGTTACTAATATACCAGTGGACATCGAAGGCAGGTTGCCACCTGCCATTACCGGTATTCCACTGCCTAGACCAAAGCTAACCTTCAGAAGTCAACACACAACTGGTTTAGTCAAGCCAATGTACGAGACCAATTTTCCCACCGTCTCACCAGACAAGGAGATAGTCCAAAGGAGTAGCGCCACTGATGGCGCATGGATCCCCTCATAGCCACTCCAATCGATTGAAGAAAGAAATTCGCGGTTGGAATTAGGTATGTGGATGACATGAGAGCAGGGGGTGGGGGTATCTTGACTGAGTTGCTCTATCTACTAGCTCTTTGCGGTAGAGCAGAGAATAGAGTCTTGTTTTCTTAAGTCTTGGAATTTTACTAGTCGTTCCATCCCGGGTATCACATTATTGGCTTTAAGACATCCCGAAATTCCGGTTTTGGAAGGAGCTGCGTACATCTGATATCACTCGATTTTTTCCTATGGTGTAGAGAGCCCTCGATTTATGAAAAAATAGCAAGGTATATTTTACAAAATAGCCCTGGACTCAACGGAAGGAGGCCCCCGCCATCACGAAAGGGGATTCCACCCTCAAGGCCTTATGCAGAGAGCCTACTACGCACTACTGTCGCATTTCCTGGAATAATTGAGCCACACGCTATGACTTTGGAGTTGTCTTTGCTGGTAAGGTCCGGCACTTTGGTCTTTTTTGTCTCAGTTTTCGCAGTGCTTTCGCCCCCCTGTCCAGGGGAGAAATTTTTGGACGCCTTACCGCGAGGTTCAGTTATTCCCGCGAATACGGTAGACGTAACTTTACGAGCAAACCTTAACGCTAGCACGATAGAAGGAGGTTTCACATGGAAGGTAGAATGTTTGAAGAGTATATAAATCAATTGATGAAAGCCGCAACACGCTCTCTGGATGGGTCTGCCCCGGAGGGAAAACGTTCATCCCATATCCGCTATAGTCTGTGACCCAATCCAATTTACGAACGCTTTGCCCACACTCCCAACTGTGCGCGCAAGAGAGCTCAAGACAATAATATTATACAGCCCATCAACATAACTACACCATACGATACACCCATCTATCGTACAAATCCCTAATCCCACCCGCGGCCCGCGGTTCATTTCCCTAAAATAATGTATCCTCCTATAAAACGGTTAGCCTCCATCCGGAGATTTCCAGGGACAGTTGAGCAGAAGTTACATCTCTAAGATACTCCCCAACATCGCTCTGCCTAAACGCTGTGATACTAGTAGGATCCAGCCTGCGCACCTCATGAGTCGACCTCGCCGTAACTCCAAATCCCTACAATCGCCACCGCTCCGATTAGCCCCCATCATCAATCCCCCGGGAAAAGAGGGCATCATACCAAAGGGGTGTCATTCATAGAATAAATCACAACCCCCTGATGCTCAGGCGTGTCCTCACTAATCCTCCCAACATGCGCCTTGAGCACATTATTCCCGTACAAAAATGGCATCTCCCCATTCGGCTTCACCCACACTTTGTACTTTGCGTGTGAGGCGATATGATCCAGCGCTGTGACGTGCAGCTTGAACTTGCCCGTCTTTGTAAACTTGCCCAGGCAAGTGCCGAGTGAGAGCAGGTTCGCCTTAGCGACAGAGGTTGCGAGGCGGGCAATTGACTCCCGGACGTAGTAGACTCGGTCTTTTTGGACTCGGAAGCAGTGAGGGTCGGTGGGACGGTCGATCAGGTGAGTTATATTTCGGCCGATGTAGTTTGCAAGCTTTTCGAAGAGACGCTCAGTCTCGACGTCTGTTAGGGGGCGCATTGTCGGGTTATTACTTTGTTAGTTCGGGAACGTATGCTGCTAGGTGAATTAACTTGCGGGATTGTAAAAAGCTAAAGTTAAAGGTGGTCAATGTGAGGCTCTCTGGTTTGGTGGGGTGCTTGAGTAGGGTAACCCAGCCCTTGTAGAAAGAAAAAAATAATTCGCCGGAAACTTTTCTGCGCAAGCTTAGTGCTTGGTTTGCCTTGCTTTTACTTGCTACATTATTCACCAGTGTGTGCCAGAAGCAACGACCACCAAACTCAACATGGGAGCTAGCAAACGGAAACAGGAGAAGGCTCAATCGGCGACTGCTCACAAGAAGCTAAAAGTTAGTGAGCCCAAAAACAAGAGCAAAAGGAGCAAAATATACGTTCCTCGGTCACAAGTCGCCAAGAGTGAGTCGGAAGATGAGGAGGGTGACGAAGCTGACAACTCCGACGATGAAGAGGGTGATGAGGAGGATGATGAAGAGGAAGAGTTTGGTGGAATTGAGGATGGAGACGAGGACGAGGAAATGAACATTGACGACGAGAAATCAAAAAATTCCGAGAATGGAACAAGTGGGTGTGAGTCCAAATCTATCCGACTGTTCTAAGGAAAGATCCAAACTGACAAACTGCCAGCTTCAAAGTCAAAAGAATCACACGCAGAGCAAAAGCGCCTCGCCGCCGAACGCAAACTCGCAAAACCCCATGGAGAAATCATCACCCGCAGCAAACGCATCTGGGAGCAATTGCGCCGGACAAAGCTCGCACCAGAGGAGCGCAAGAAGCTCATCGCCGAATTGGGCCAGCTAATCAAGGGCCGTGTGAGCGACCTCGTTTTCAAACACGACGCATCAAGAATTGTACAGTCTGCGCTGAAGTATGCCGACAAAACGACCAGGGCGAATATTACCACAGAACTGAAAGGCAGTTACGTTTCTCTGGCACAGAGTAGGTTTCTTTCTGCTTCTCTTACGTTCCCTCTTATTCTTTCCCCCCTAGCGTCGTTGATTGCAGCGGTACTGATCCGTCGGCGGAATTAAAGGCAGTTACGGAAAGTATCTTGTCGTCAAGATATTGCATTATGGCACCCCCGAAAACAGGAAAATGGTGGTACAGGAGTTTTATGGACACGTCCGGAAACTCATCAAGCACCGTGAAGCAGCATTAGTGATTGAAGACATATTCCGAGAGTATGCAACACCCGAGCAGAAATCAGCGCTATTACAGGAATTTTATGGCGCGGAGTTTTCTATTTTCAAGGTACAGCATTCACAGGAGTATTGGAAGGAAATATTGGTCGTTATTAATGTTATTCGTTGATCGTATAGGATGCGAGCGACAAGCTTTCCTTGAAGGAGCTCTTGGAAAAGTCACCGGAAAAGCGGACTGTTATAATGAAGAGCCTTTTTGACCAAATTAAGGGTGTTATTAAGAAGGGCGCTACTATCTTCACTATCCTACATAAGGCCATGCTAGAATACATATTGAACATCCGGCCAGGAACAACAGAAGCAACAGAGTTCATAGAGCTTGTCAAAGAGCATGCCGCAGATATTGCCTTTACCAAAGACGGATCCCAAGTAGTTATTAGATGCATGGCGCTAGGAACCGCAAAAGTAAGTGATATATAACCCACCTATATAACAAAAAGTGAGCGCCATCACAAACATATGGTCATCCTTACAATACCATGTGTGCTGATGAAGATAAAATCCAGGATCGGAAAGTGATGATCAAAGCTCTAAAGCCAGAGGCAATCTCGCTGGCAAGGAACGAGCACGGCTATCTCGTACTCTTGTCAATCTTCGAGACAGTCGATGACACAGTCCTGATAGCAAAGACTCTACTCCCAGAGCTCCAGAAGCAGCTGCAAGAGCTTGCATGCGACAAGTATGGGCGCACATCACTTTTGTACCCGTTTTCAGAGCGTCACCCGAGAGTGGTGCCTCGGCCAGCACTCGCAGTTTTGGAAGAGGTGGACAAACTCCGCGAGTCTACTAGGTACGATTTCCTCACCTTTTATCCCACTACTAATATTGTATGCCGGTGGTTCTGAGCACAATAATAAGACCCCGTGACATATGTCTCACGGCGGAAAGGAGAAACTCAGGAAAGAAAAGAAAATTCAAGAGCTGACTAAATGCCTCACGAAAATTCAGCAAGAAGGATCCAGCGACTCGCCAGAGCGAACTCCGAGCCCACTTCTCCCAGTCATTCCTGCAATGCATCGTTGACCACGCAGAAGAGCTAATCCGAGACTCTTTCGGATGCCAATTCATCACGGAGGTCTTACTCGGCAGCACAGGTATGATCACCCATCTATCCGCCCCACCCACCCAATGGGTACGAATCTCCGAGCATGCAAGATCAAACAAGCTTTTCCCCAGGAAAAATAAGCAAGTAATCAACAACCGGCTAACCAAATCGAAAAAATCGAAAAATTAGGCGATAAATCCTCCGCCCTACAAGCCCTCGCCCTTACCGCTGCCGGGGATCCAAAGACTCCCGATGACGGCGCCGTCCCACATATCGTAAACACAGCTGCGGTCGGGCGGATGTACAAGACACTAGTCACGGGCGGGCACTACTCCTCCAAAGAGAATAGAGTGATAGGTAGGCAAACTCAACCCCCCGGCCACCAACATCCCCACTTCCCCGCAGGATAAGAAAGGGAGGACAGAGAAAGAAGAAATCAGGCTAAGTACAAGGCCTCCATAAACAGCAATTACTCCCCCACTAAACTTCCACTCCCTCCTATGGGAGCAGATCCGCCCTCACGCCGATGCCTGGGCGACAGGCGCGGGGTCGTTTGTTGTAGTAGCGTTACTAGAAGCTGAGGGATTCCCGGCGAGACAGGAACTAATAGAAGCCCTCGACAAGAAGAAACTGCGCAAGGCGACAGGGCAGGCGGGGAATAAAGGCGCCAATGTCATTGTGGGCATATTGGAGAAAGGGAATGAAGTAAGTTGACGTGCTGTATCATAGCTGGATTAGCTACCAGTGGTATGTACAAAACAGAATAAAAAGTCCTGCCTGTTGAGGGTTTCACAGGCTAGGATTTGTCTGACTATTCGGATCCCCGTCCCGTACGGGAATGCTATACTACAAGTACAGGTACGGTAGATCTATACCGTAGCATACAGTAAAACAAACGTCCCCACCAACTGCACCGTGCCCTTAACGTCTATACAGTACCCCTCCCCCATATCTAGTACCACCAAGCGCCCCCTCTGGTATGCCTAAACACTATGCCTGGGTAGCACCACATTCCCTGTACTGCACCCCATCTCCAAGGTCCACCACCACCACCATACTCAAAAGCCTAGTCCAGGCTAAACCAATCAAAAACGCCCTGCACTTTCCCCACTCTTTCCTCCAATCTACCCTTCCCCTGCTCAGTAGTCTACGGTGCTCGTACACAGTCCATACCTAAATCTCGCCGGAACCCCCCGATATACGATACACCTACCAGCCAGCCAGCCAGCCAATTCCGTACTACCGTATATACTCTACTCCACCGCAAGCACTCTACACACCAAACACCGCACCACCCATCCCCATCCGCCTGCCCGCCCCGCCACTAGTACCAGTACAGCACGTTGAAATAAACTTACGCACGCCAGGAGCTGAAGCCCCAACACAGTCAGTCAGTCAGTCAGTCAGGAAGAAAGAAGAAGAAAGTCCGAAACAAGTCCGAAATAATTCACGGCCCCCGGGCCCATAAAGGGTTTAAAGTTGAAAAGAAAGAAAGAAAGAAAGAAAGAAAAAAAGGCGTCCCGTTGCGAATTTGAGACAGATTACAAGGGAGAGAAAAACTCTTATTTCAACGTATCGCACTTGCGGCAGGCCAGATGATAATAATAATAATAATAATAATAATAATAATAAGGTAGGGTACGGTTATTGCAACCATAGCTACAAGTGTAGGTTTGCATCGCCGGGGGGTAACTTCCCGCTTGGGCTAGGCTAGACTAGCTAAACCATAATACCATGCAGAATGCGATACGATACGGTACGATACGATACGATACGAAAAATAAATGAAATAAAATAAACGCAGCCAATCATGGAGTGGAATAGTGTACCGAAGAGAAACAGGGGAGAGGGGAGGGGGGGGGGGGGCAGTGACAGGAGGAGGAAGGACAAAGTTGCACGGGAACTGGCTTGATACATGTTTATGATTACTTGCGACAAATTGTTTTGATTCAATTCCGCAAACTTGATAATAATATTATAATGTTGTGTTTATTCACGTTACTACCGTTTCAATTGCCAATTGCACACGGCCGGCCAACCAGCCAGCCAGCCAGCCGGGCTGGACGGATGATGGATGGTGTGTGGGCAGATGAGTGATGAGTCTACACAAATAAATAACCAGCCTACCAGTTTCATCCGGTGCCTGGCTATCATATTACAGTATCATAACATATCATACCTGTACCAAGAGTACTCGTACAAGCACATACAGCACGACCTGGACAAAGAAATCCGTACCAGCAAAGCAAGCCAGCGCCCGCCCGCCTACCGCCCGTCCGTCCGTCCGTCCAGTTCCACCTTAAACATGACTTTTGGAACTAGAACTTATCTATCCGTCCGCGGTGGCGTTCTGTCAGGTCAGGTCCACCCAACCAACCAACCAACCAAACTAAATTTAACGGGAAAGACAAACAACAACAAAAAATAAAATAAATAAAGCTCGCCAAGCGAAGTCAGTCAGTCAGTCAAGTCAGAAGTCAGCCAGCCAGCCAGTCGGACGAACAATGACAAAAAGAAAAGAAAAGAAAGGAAGAAAGAAAAAAGGAAAAGGAAAAGGAAAAAAATCCACATCCGATCCCGCAATATTAAATTACAGTTTCGCTACACATCATTCCACTACTGTGTACCGTACGGTACTACTGCGCTGTACTCGTACCGTACTGTGCTCGCCAATTGGCGAGTATCAAGCAAGCAAGCAAAACACACACAACAACAACACACACCGGCGACAACTTTATTTTATTTATTTATTCATTCATTCATTCATTCATCCAGGCGAACCCCGTAGACTAACTGTACTGCAATGCACTGCACTGCACTGCACTGCAGAGTGGTGATTGATCGACCTTTTGATGCGAACCTACCTACCTACCTAGCCTACATACCGTACGGAGGTAGGGAGAGACATGCTTGATTAATAATACTATTAATGAAATTAAATGGAAAAAAAAAGTACTCGTACATGCAAGTACAGCGCAGTCATCGGATTATCGGTACGGTGGTGTACCTACTTGTTGCTGCGCAGGGCAAAGTAATGGTTAATCATCACGGGTGCAGGTACAGCTATGATATTTTGTACAGCGACAGTTGCAGTTGCAGTTGCAGTTGCGGTTGCGGTTGCGGTTATGGTAGAGGGATATGATATTATATTACGGGTATCATACTATTGCTGTTACCAAAAAAGGCCTACTTATGGTACTGTAACCGGAGAATTGATGAATAAAATGGATAAATAAACAAACAAAAAGAGTTGAAACGCTTACTATAGATGTATTATAGTATATAATAATAATAGGAGTAACTTGGCACAGTACCACGCTGTATATTAACGCCATTTTCCCAATTCCATCCATAATAGCTCCTTCTTCAGCCCCCGTTACACTATATTATTATTACTACTACCACAACTATCCTACTTTGTGGGGTTACTGAGGCTGGAAAATACACTTACCGCCGGTACATTCCATTTCATCCCATCAAAGAAGGAAGAAAAAAGCAAATTCTACTTCAACACCCTTTCCTCCCCCTTCCCCTTCCCTCTCTACTCGTAGAGTACCGGTAGGATACTGTACTTGCGTACCGGTACACGGTAGGTACTTGCTCGCTCAGCACTCACTCCTCACTCATTCATCCACCAAAAAGTGCGGAAACACACCAATCATGTTCGAACCCGTCCATCCATCAGCCCTTCCCAAGCGCAAGCACAAGTATGATATTGTACCTACAGCGTAGAGAACCGACTTGACCGTTATGCTAGATAGATAGAAGGGGAAGAAGAAAATAAAGAGAAAAATAGATAAATAAAAATGACAAGGCACCCTCTTCGACAGGATACGATAAGGATATAGGACGCGGTAGTGCTGGTGATAAATAAGAATCATCCTGGAAAAATAGGTCTCGGCTCGCCGTTCGCATACAGAGCGCCACAACGCACGTAACTTACGGTACTTGCAGCAGAGTACAGTTCTGTGTGGTACAGTCATGTATGTAGGTGCTATCGTGAAGGACCGGTGCTCGAGTGCACAACACAATTTCTGCCCCGCTTTTTATTTAGGAAATTCCCGTTTGCACTTGCGAATAGCAGCCATCATAGCGACGATGCTGTATGGTGCTAGAGATAAACAGCCTGTATCCCTACCGCTGATCCCTCGCCCTTCTTGAACCCGTTCAAGCCGGCTCGGCTCGGCTCAGCTCACTCAACTATTTGAAAAAAAAATAGAAAAGAAAGAAAGAAAGCGAACGACGAAGAGGAGAATGAGCCAAGTAAGAGTTTTTTTTTTGCCTTGTTTCCGCCCCCCCTTGCTATTGTTTCTTCTCTAGCCAGCTATTATACTAGTTGGATAGACGCCTGGTATCGTAATATTAAAGTTGGCCCGTACTCGAATACGGTGGCGGACCAACGTACAGATAGAAAAATTAAACGAGGAGGAAAATGGAAGAAAGAAAAAAAAAAAGTGAAATCATAATAAAACCCTCTCGACCTTTTTCTTTTGAAAAAGCTGGGTAGGTTGTGTCGGGCCTAATGACCCCCTCCCTAATTTTCTGGTGTGCTGCCAGATCCCGCATTAATTAGGAAGAACCCAAAAGGTGTTCATCGAAATCCAATAGCGTTGCGGTCATGAAAGTGTAAAAAAAAGAAACGAACGCCGTTAGTGCAAATGAGAGTAAGAAACGAATAATAAGCGAAACATAATGCAAAAAACCCAACCGTCCAAAATAGATGCAAACCGTCTTCTTCCCTCCTCGCGCATTACCGTTGGGCCTCCAGATCAACATCCATATCCGAGTTCCGGGACGGGCTGCCCCTGCTCTTCCTGTTTTTCTTCTGCAACTTTTTAGGCTTTTGTTTGGGTGGTTCTGAATCGGACGAGAAATCCGCCGGCACTTTTGATTTTCGCGTGGCCGAACCGGATTGATCAGTCGCCCCTGAGGAAGCAGAACCATCCTTGTCGTCATCGCTCCCTGACTTGGATAGCCAGGGGCCATCAAACATTGGCGTATCGCTCACGCCAGACGCTGGATCAGATGACGATCGTGTCCGCTCATGCCTCGTCCTGGTTGGTGATCCGGCTGTGACAGCAGGTGCGGGAAACTGAAGGCCATCGGCCCCTGGCATTGCCGGTGGCATCGCAATATCCAAGGCATACACTCTGTCCGAAGCCGTTGGGGAATAATATGGAGATTCAGTCACAGAGGCACCTGCGAGCTGTGAATTCCTCAGTGTATCGCGACGGCGAGGGAGAAGCTGCCCGACCTCAGCTGCGTGGGACATACGGTGTTCATGAAGGAGAGAAAGATCCCCTTGAACACCCTCAGGCAGTGGCTGGGAAACTCGACGCATTGTTGGTAGTATCGGCGTAGAGTAGGTCGAAACCAGGCGTGGCCGTGAGGATCCGGTCATACCCTCTGCACTAGAGTCAGATGCACGAGATGATCCCTCCGATATCTCATTCTCATCGACGGACGGTAGCCCTGGAGATCCCGGACCCTCCGGAGGGCTGGGGGTCCTGCTGTGGGTCCGATTGTGCCGTGATCCAGTGCTTTTACGGTGTTCAACTGCCGGCGAAGTCGTTCTACCTTCCAACTTTGCCAAAGTATCCGGTATCGTAGTAGACTTCGTAGGTGCACCACGAGCCCCATCAAAGTATCCTCCATCAGCACCTTCTGGAAGCGACCCTCTGCCCAATTTTTCGGATGAGGATACGCGAGTAAGAGGCGGGGTCGGTGTAGCAGTTGAAGCAACTGAGGAAGCACTTGAACGGATAGACGACGCCCCGGAATGACCTTGATGTGCCGGCGGCGGCATCGATAGATAAGGACTGGGCTGGTATACCATCGGTCCTCCTCGTCCCATCTGTTTCATTGGAGGAGGCGTTCCATAGAAACCCTGTGCTGACCTCGGACTCGGAGGGCATTGCCCGCGCGATTTCATACTGTCAGCGTCGGATGCCACAAGAGTAACTTGGCTTGGATTGTAGCTGGCCCTAGTTGGCGTAGGGGGCCGTGATATTACAACGCCTTCAACCTCAATGCCTGCCTCGATGGCTCTGATACCAAACGGAACATCGTCGGATGTAAGGTTAATCACATGGCGACTCTCTCGAATGTTGTCCAAGTGTGACTTCCTTGCTTCGGCCTTCTTCGCATACTTCTTTACTCGAAGTTTGGTATAGATCATCTTGCTAGCACCGGCAAACAACACACAAACCTATAGGAAACGTCGAATTAGTATCGCCACAAAATAGGACAACACCACACATGATCCTACCATTCCACCAGCCAAGAGCTAAAGCACCAGTATTGTTAGCCTGTGAATACACTGATCCTCAGCCTCGAGTGTACATACCAGCAACATCTTCTCCCACAACGCCATACTGTCCCAGAAACCCATCTTGACAACTTCTGATTGCCCTCGGGCAATGGGCTAGCAAAATAAATGACTTCCCAAGTCGGCTCGAATACCAAAGGACCAGGAAATGAGGAGCCGGCCCGTCCTCGAGGCTTCCCAGCGACAGATTTCCGACGCAATTAAGATTTAGAAAAGGGATTGGGCAAACAACTCTCACTGCGATGGATTTTCGCAGACGCTGAGATAAGCCTCAACACAACCTATAACGGAGCAGAGCTACCGAACAGCGGAAGGGAAGTTGCAGGATATGGGGATCCTAGAGAACAATTTAGTGTCAGCAGGAAACATGTGCAGAACAAAAAGGTATAGCCATTAAATTGCAACCGCATATAAAGAAGGATGGATGAAGCAAAGCACACATACTTTACTATATTACGCTGTAACAGTAAAATTACAGTCTATTAATCTCGGCTGTAGCGACTGTAGGGAGATGATAAACGATGGTGATGGGGTGCAATTGTCGAACAACGAGTGCAGTGGACGAAGCGATTGATCCACAATTCGGTAGGAGGTGGAGATTAAAAGAAGAAAAGAAAAAAAAGAGAGAAAGGGGGAGAGATGGGGGTTGAAGAGCGATGGGGGGGGGGGGGGTGTGTGTGGAGAACGAGCGAGGGGGAGGGTTAAAGAGAAGAAACGGGTGAGGTGGTACAGTAGACAGCCCTCTACCGGTACCGGTAGTAGAGGAAATTGAGGAATCAGCAACGAAGGGCGGGCCTGAGCAAGGGACAACGACAGACACAGGGTTGACGACTTTGAGCGATGGACAGCGTGGGATTTAATAATACAGAAGCGAAGCGATTGGTATTGCAGGGCGGAAGTTACCTTGTTCGTGCTGGCTGTGTCTCTGATCTAGATTTTTGGCCAAGTTAATCTGTAGGCCCAACACGGCTGGATAGTTCGCCCCTCTGTGACACCTTCGACGAGACCCAATCTTTTTCCCTCTTTTCCCACCTTCTCTCCTGTCCCCTGCAAAGCCTCTCGGCCTCGTCTATGGCTGTGTTCGGCTCTGCGAGATCTGGGCCGGAAAGCGAAGGTAATTGTCTCACTACTAGCTGCCTAACAACTTTATCGAGGGCTGAAGTCTTGGTAGGATAAGTTGATGCGATTCATGACCTTCACCCCGACCAAGAAGGCGTAGAAAGGGTTGGCAGACAGAGCGAGACTCCAAACGAAGCGGGCGAGTGGGAAGCGAGCGAAATACGTGACAGTGATGCACGATGAGATCTTGAGTCAAGAGAAGTAAATCCTACCCTAAAGGCGAAAGTCGGGGGGGGGTGGGAAAGAAGGGTATGGGAAGCGCTCCGTTGAAGTTTATGTACTGCTACTGTTGATATTGCGCGCTGGGTTGCCTGTTTCCCAGGCTCTGGTACGGGCAACTAGATGAAATCACAGAGTCACAGGTATTAACTTGGTATGATACCTTCTGTGACAGAAAGAGTATCGAGTGATAATATTCGGAAATCAATGCCGTGTATTAAAGCATCATACTCAACCCAAATACTTCCTCGTCTTACCCCCTTCTCCGAAGCACTAAAGAGAAGGAAAAAGAGGGAAAAAGAAAAAAAAAGTAATCAAAACCTTGCTGTGCTAGTAGTGTGTCTGCACTGTACCTTTCGGCTTCCCTAGCACTAATACCAACTACCGGGGGGAATTGACAACAAAGAACATTCTCGTCGTGGGTGCCTACTCACTCCATATTGGATGGGTAAGGGTCAGTTGGTTTGAATAGGCACTTGCGAAGTATGCATCACCATTCTGTGGCATCATAAGCAGCACAACATGGGGCTTGTACGTGATTTGCCCCGAATAAATGGGGGTTACCCAACACTGCCAAGTTTAAGGGCAAGATGGTTCGGGGAGGATACAAAGGGAGAGGGGGGGAAAGGAGAGTGTCCCCGGGGTTCAGATGAACGAAAGGAAGCACTCGCGGGGAGCAGCATGAAAACAATTCTTCTTTGCATACTTTGTACGGCAGGACAAGGGAAAGGGAAGCCGGAAGGGATGAGTACGGTACCCAGCCCGAGGGAACGTGTATCCTCACTGCGCTGGTATCGGTACAGGTATAATACTGTACTATACTCAAGTACTAGTACAAGGCTTGAACGGGGGACTACAGCTGGGATCATGCTGTTGCCCACAAGGGGATAGAAATCATCCGGAATGGAAAGGCAGAGAGATATAAGTGGGGGGGGGGGCCCCCAGATTTTCGGAGAGAGAAAGGGAGGGAAAAAAAGGAAAGAAAGGAATAATGCACGCAGGAAGTGCAACTGTGCAGCGTGCAGTGCAAGTACCAAGTCGCACGAGAGGAATATTTGGGGCTCTTGATTTAAAAAAGCCGAGCTAAGCTACAAATGGATACCTGATCAGGGGAGTAAGATCTGACAGGGAGCAAAAGGCACTGTAGGAGTACAAGTGGCAAGGGAAGAGAAGTAAGCGGTCCACTGGTGAGCCATTACTCGAGTACAAGTATGACTTCTCGCTGACCATGCGGATCGGCAAGCCCCCGGTCACCGGAAGGTTAATTTTCGTGAAAAAGGTGAGCTTTTCTGTCCTTTTCTATAGGTGAGCAAGTACGATATAGTTGCGGGGAAGGACCTTTGCTGTAGCAAAGATTCCTGTGCAACATAAAAGGGGTCCTTTCCAATTTCCAAAAAGGGATCAGGTACTGCCGGCACCGGCACCGGCACAGCGCCATACAAGGTTGCTTTGTCCTCTGGCAAGCGAGCGCCCAAACAAAGGGATTCTTACTCCATGACAATGATGATAAGCATTTTAAAAGTCCGGCCTTCTCCCCTTCACGAGCCGATGGCATGGTCGAAGCCACTTGGGGAAATTTTTTGACCCGCTTCACCCGGCATGTAATGTCCGGTCTGTCCATGGGCCGTTGTGTGCGTGTTTATAATCATGTCATCATCAGTATTCAGCACTGGCTCCTAGGGCGGTAGTGGTATGAGGATGGAGTGGTCCAAAGGAACCTCCGCCCGATAGTATAGTACAAAATTTTATCTCTCGGGTCGAAAGGTCAGCTCCCGCAAATGGCAGCATAGCATCCTCTTGAGGATTCGCAGTTGGATAACAGGGTAGCCATTGGTGCCTGAAGAACCAAGGGAAAGGGTTTGCACCATAAGTTTTTCCATCAGACAAGGCGAACCCGGGCAATCCTTATTGCACAACAAAGCACCAGTAGACAGTGCAAGACCAGGTGAACCGGAATGAGAGAGAGAGAGAGAGAGAAGGAAAAAAAGGTAGAAAATTACAGGGTAACTTAGCATAATATTATTTCTTTGATTCTAAAAAAATCACCAATAAGAAAAGGCCGCAATTTTTTTCCCTTCGACCGTACGTACCGTATTCCCTTCCCTTTTTGATACAAGTACTCGCGGTCGAGTCGAGGTGGTGCGCTGTGGCAACCTGAGCCATCTTCCAGCCAACCGGAGGGCAAAGATACTTGACCATCATCTTGCCTGGTTGGCCTACCGATCAATTCCTCTGTCTGGGTGCGCGATTCAACTCTGCCACGCGAGTACTTTGGAGCACCGGTGCTCGTATTTGAGCGCTACAGGGACGCTGTACCCGTACGAGTACTCGAGTACATACAGTACAGGTACTGACTGAATCATGAAGAGTGAGTCTGGTGCACAGTAATTGGATGATTCAACTGGTGGCGAACAAGGCTACAGTGGAACCGCTTTCAGAACGTGGGCTTGCTTGGCCAAACTCGTCTCTGGCCAACAGGATCTCAGATTCTCAGCACAGTAAAGTAGAAAAGGGCCATCTCTTCCACCTCTGCAAATAGGATGTCGGGAACTCGCGCACCCAAGCAATTGACTCCCGTCCCACCCAAAAACCTTTTTTTAACAAACCAAACACACACTCTTGATTGCTCTGATCCGAGTGGTTCCAGCCTTGGAGGCACGGCCGTTGCTGGGGACGACTGAACACAAATGACGAAATGCTCTCGCTTTTCCCCCCCTGCCAAAGCCACAGGGGGTGCTCTCTCCCTCTTCCCTCTCACTTCCTTGGCTTCGATTCATCGGTTAGTCGCACTCTGACCATTGCACGAGCTGGACTCGTTTCACCGTTTCTTTGGGAAACAATACCGGTACGGGTGACCGCGTTCAACCCTTTCACGAGTTTGAGATATCTCGTGCCAGAACATAAAAAGGTTTCAGCTTGGTATCGTGATGGAGACCTTATATATCCTGCCTATTCTGACCGTGTGATTCTTTTCTGTTTCTTTTACTTTTCCCTCTCTGCCATCTCTTTCCCTTTTCTTTCGTTTTTTTCCCCCTTTATTCTTCCTTTTTCTTTCCTTCTAATACGGTACTCGAGTAGTGAGGCACGGTCCCGTACCGTACCTTACAAGTACTGTACAAGTACGCTACCCCATAACTCTTTGTGGTTTGCGCTGGTTCGCGATGTTGGAGTGCAAATATGGCGATGATGTGCTTTTTTGACCAGTCTCCAGCCGTGTCTAACATGTCCAGGAACAGGTTAGTAGAAAATAGAGACACCTCAATGGCTGTGTTGCAGACACGCGTGTGTTGTTTTCGACCGAGCACCTCACGAATCCCAGCACGATGCGCAACATTTAGCACATGTCGCTGCTCGGTGCCTGGTGGTGGCGTTCAATTGAGGCTGTATGTAATCAATCTCTGGATGGATCCAACAGGAGATGAAAAAGTACGGGTAAACCATTCACCATTCGATGCTGAGTTGTAAGCTGTAGTTCCTTTTTCTGAAAGTTTCTGTTAATTCGTTCCTCTATTCATCGGCCGGTTGTGAAATGAGTGGCTGTGTGACCGCTGAATGGTCAGTCCAAACCAGTACATTGGGACCTCACTACCGGATTGGGAAGAGGGAGAGGGGGAGAGGAAGGGAGAAAGAAAGAAGGAGAATGGCTGGAGAATATGTTGTAGCTGGGGATAATGGTACGTGCGCCGTGAACCAGGTGTTGACTTCTTGGGTCGCGCAGGGTAGTGCGGTAGTGAAGGTACAAATACCAGCGCTTTACTCTTGGGGGCCTCCGGGTCTCGCTATGCTATGATATGATGGGTGGAAGTATCATAGGGTACTTGCACAGTATTGCTACCGGTACTTGTAAACACTAAATGAAGTGAGGCTCAAAACTTTAAAGTTTTTCTTCCACAGGTATTGTTACATCTTTCTAGAGTACGGTACTTGTACTAGTACTTGTGCTAGGGGCAGTCCATGGGAGCAACATCTGCAACATCTGCAAGGTCTTGGCGCCACAGCGGTTGCAATGTGAGGAAAAAAGAAGGAATGAGGAAACAGGAAAAAAAGAAAAAAGAAGAGAGACGGAAAAGGGCCTGGAGACTCGGGCGCTCCGGTTTCCGTTCCTCCGCATACAATCCATGTAAAATTCGTGGCTATTCTCATCCTGGCCGTCATCCACCAGCGATATCTCTCTGCCTTTACCTAGATACGGTACATACTCACGGGCTACAATTTGGAGTCTGGAGTGATACTCTCGAAATCGCGATTCAGAGTTTGAAGAAGACTAAGAGGAAGAGGAAAGGAAAAGAAAAAAGAAAGAAAGAAAAAAGAAAAAACGACCACGTCTTCTGGCCAGTCCAGCTCTTGCGGTTACATTACTTACGACCATCTTTCCCTCGCTCAGCGCCGCTACTCAGTATGCCGGTTATTCGGAACCCTTTTCGCAGAAACGCGACAGTTCCGGCCAACAATCGGTTCGACTCTTTCTCTGAGCACCAATCTACCGCCCACCAGGACACTGCGAGACTTCCCGCTTCCGAAACCGACTCGAGCACCGATGAAGTGGGAAGGGCTCATAGCACGAGAGCAAAGTCTACTAGTGCTATCAGCATTGGAAAGGAGAGCCAGGAGGAAAAGAACACCTACAAGTTGAGCGGTGGGTTATCTCCCTCCTCAGTGGAAGTGCCGTCTGCCCTATGCACCGGCATGTACCGCGCAAATCTATTATGTATCTCATTTTTCGCTTCTTTGTTCCTTTTGCCCCAGCCTCTGTTTTCTTTTGTAGCGGTTGTGCCTGCAGCTTGCAGCAGGTACGTGTTGTGAAGCGAGGGAGAATACTTTCTCGCGCGCGAGCCAAGGGAGTCGGATGAACTGTTGGCTGATTTGTTTTGTTGGCGACAATAGTTGTCAATGATAGTGGGGTCTATTTGCCCGTACGGACAATCCCCTTCCCAATTTCCCCACATTTTGTGCGCGGTCGGGTGGCTCTTGTGATGGCGCATAGAATACCGGAGAACTGATTTGCCCATTGTTTATAGCCCTCGCCCCCAGACAAGAAGAGCTTCTGGAGGAAAGGTGATCACTCTCCCCAGACAAAGGCTCCCGAGGTCGAGGAGCCGTTTGTTATATCAAGAGAATCTTTTGAAAGTTATAGAAGATCATTTGTTGGTTACCTCCCCCTCCCCATCCTAACGCGGCCGTTTTGTGTTTCCCCGTAGTCTCACTCATGATTTTCCTTCCCGCAGCAACTGCTGCACGGTATTGCATCGAGGGCATTACCTTTTTGCTGATGGTAAATCTTTGTTTAGGATATCTCCGCAAGATCTCCTGTGTCAGATCCATCCCCGGGTCGTGTTAGCTTCGACTCGCGTCCTCTTGTCCCGCGCACGAGTCTCGATGTCCGCTCTCCGAGATTGCCAATTGTTGCTAAGAATGTGGAACCCGTCGAGGAGGATAAGTTCGAAGAGATTAAGCTTAATGATGATGCACGGCCCAAGAAAAGGAGTATTTTCTCCAGATTTGGCACCGATCACTCGTCCTCTGATGCCGCGCTAGCCCCGGCTTCTCACGCGGTCAGGAATGGTTTATTCGGAAAGAAAGAAGTCCCACAAGAGGCGGTCCTTGAGAGCGAGCTCAAAAAGATCGATATTAAAAAGGATGGTAAGTGATGAGAATTGTTAAGGGTCTGTCGTTGCGGATGGGTGGGTGGGCGGTGTTCTAGGTTTTGGCCATGGATTGTTTTATAACGGATGACATTACGCTCTTTGAGAAAAGCCGGTTTACCGCTGGGTTTAATGTTTTGGGTGATTGTATGGATGCATCACTGTTTCTTATACATATTGATACCTCTTTTGTTCCTCTACGGAAGGCCTAAATCTCTTGTATCTTTTTTATATGCGCCTTTGAATTAGTTTTGGAATGAGGTCTCATAGACTTCGTGTATGCTGGAGACGAAAGGATAAGGTCAATGTTTAATGAAATTTATCGGTGATGGCGGGGGGTCCCGCACACTATGCCATCTGAAGGGGGGAATGGCGGCTGATGCCAGTGCTCCGATATTTACCTTTCTCAAACGCTATTTTCCTCATTGCGGCCCTCGAGGCGGAATTGTCGTGCTCACACATCCAAAAGCTGCCCGAAGTTATTGCCCCATTTTGGTTGTTAGGGAGGGTAACCTTGGGGTGGCTCCGAGTGCAGAGGGTATCATACTAGGGTCACGTGGCAAGCTAGAATGGGCCCCGAATCTTGACCGCCGCGAGGCCTCCTTTTTGGCATCAACATTCTGGCATCAACCCTCTCATCGCCCTATCACGACACTTCATCTCTATCCCCACCTCGACGATCATTTTCAACACATCTCAACACCTTCCACCCTACGCAAACTCCCACTCACCAAAACTTCTGCACACATCGCGTCAAAGAAAAAGCACGCGCACCCTCTTCTCCGTTTACCGCCCCTGCGAAAAGGAATAACCAAAAATAGGTGACAACATATAAAATGGCCGATTATATGGAGACTAGCCACGTCACCGACGATCTCAAGCCCGAGTTTGCAGAATACGAGAAGGCAAACCGTGCTGCTGTCGAAGACCCTGATGACTTTGAAGCCTGGGAAAAGCTTGTGCGCACCACCGAACAGCTGGAGGGAGGTTTGACTCGCAATAGTTCACCTCAGGCTATTGCTGCCACCAGGGGGGTTTTCGATCGCTTTTTGGCGAGGTTCCCGTTGCTCTTTGGGTATTGGAAGAAATATGCCGATTTGGAGTTTAGTATTGCGGGTACTGAGGCAGCCGAGATGGTATGTTGTTTCTTTGCCTTTTCACCCGGCATTGCACGTTATGCTTTTCCACGCGGAACAACAAATAGGGGGGGCTAATGCTTGACGGGTTTATATGTAGGTATATGAACGTGGAGTCGCCAGTATTACCAACTCTGTCGATCTATGGACAAACTATTGCAATTTCAAAGTCGAGACCAGCCATGATCCCGATGTTATCCGAGAGTAAGTCCTTGATTAAAAACGATCCCCCACTACAGGGGGAATCAATAGGATGTGCTATTTCCCTTATTCCCCTTTTCACCGCCTCCTCTTCCCCCCTTCCTATTCTTGCACTACCGATAGCCCGGTTGCGAACAAAAGTCGGAATCAATTGGTGAGCTGTTGCAACCCAGCTATATTCTCTTGATTTGAGATCTCACATAATCTCAGAATCACGTTTCATGCCCCTTGCTTTGCCTTTGCGCACCGAAATATAGCTCGAAGCGATGGTTTGGTGGATAAAGATCAGCTAATATTTTCCCGTATTTACTCATTTCTTGTCTTTAACAAAATTTCACTCTACCCGCTGCGAAATTGTTTACTAATCCTTAGTTTGCAGGTTGTTTGAGCGTGGCGCAAATTCAGTTGGTTTGGACTTTCTTGCCCATCCCTTTTGGGATAAGTACATTGAATTCGAAGAGCGATTGGAATGCGAGGACAAAATAGTTGCCATTCTGGATCGTGTCATTCATATTCCCATGCATCAGTATGCTCGTTATTTCGAACGTTTCCGCCAGCTGGCCCAGACCCGTCCTCTTGAGGAGTTGTTACCCTCGGATACCCTGGCCCAGTTTAGGCAAGAGGTAATGGCAGAACCCCCTGCCGCTGTTCAGGCCGGTCAACAACAAATTAAGATGGAACGTGGGGAATTGGAAATTGAAAGGGAAATGAGGGTCAGGATTGATAATTTCCACTTGGAAATATTTTCCCGAACACAGACGGAGACAACCAAGAGATGGACCTACGAGTCCGAAATCAAACGCCCGTACTTCCATGTCAATGAACTGGATGAGCCGCAATTGGTGAATTGGCGCAAATATCTCGACTTCGAAGAGGTGGAGGGTGATTTCACGAGAACCCAATTTCTCTACGAGCGTTGCCTTGTTACCGCTGCATTTTATGATGAATTCTGGTATCGTTATGCAAGATGGATGTCCGCCCAAGATGGGAAAGAGGAAGAAGTTCGAAACATTTACCAGAGGGCTAGCATGGCTTTCGTGCCCATCACGTATGTATTGCCTGTACTCCTATCACCTTGCTCGCTGTACGCTGACTTCTTCTAGGCGACCGGGTATTCGGATTCAATACGCGCATTTCGAGGAGTCCCAAGGGAGGGTTGACATGGCAAGGGCGGTCTTGGAATCCATCCTTGAGCAGCGTAAGGGCTGTCCTCTTCCCCTCCTGGATATGGCTAATTTCCTGTAGTGCCCGGACACATTGAGACAATTGTAGCTTGGGCGAACCTTGAGCGCAGGCAAGGCGGACTTGACGCTGCAATTGCCATCTATCGAGCCCAGATTGAAAGCGACAAATGCGACATCTACGCAAAGGGTGCCCTTACTGCAGAATGGGCCCGCCTTCTTTGGAAAATCAAAGGTAGTGTTGACGAAGCACGCCAAGTTTACCAGAAGAATCAGCATTGGTATCTGGACAGCAGATATTTCTGGATCAACTACTTACAGTTTGAGATGGAGCAACCAACGAGCGCCGAGGCAGAGCACCAAAACCATGATAGAATCCGCCAGGTAGTTGATGATATCCGTAAGAAGAGTCATCTCCCGCCAATCACCATCAAGGATCTGACGCACTTCTACATGGTTTATCTGTTGGAGCGTGGCGGTAAGGATGCTGCTAAGGAACACATGGTATTAGATCGTGAGGTCAATGGGCAAGTCAAATAATTTCTCCCTTCTTGAACCCCTCCCCTGCCTCCCTCTCCCCCCCCTTCACCTAGCGCCTCACGGGACAGGTTTTGTGACATCAATTTGTCACTTCATGCGCGACGAAGCCTAATGGGCTTGCCCCATCGGGCACCGGATTAACTTCTAACTGAACAAACCATTCCTCTCCTCCCCTTCCCCCCCATGTCGGTTTGATCCGCTCTTCTGACCTAGCAATCCCCTGTAAACCTTATCCCATTTGTTGTGTTATAATTCTTTCCCCAGCAAGCTTGCGTTATTTCTCCCCTGTATCCCTTTACACTAGTATGCTCACCTACTCATTTCTCCTTCCCTCCTATCTGCCTTCATATGTTTTCGTTGCTAACGTTGTCGCCCCCATAGCCCTCTCTCTATTCAATCTGTGAATAAATCGAAGCTGGCCGAGGATGGGAAAGAGTCCACGACTGACCGTCGCCTTATGATGGAGAATGGCCATCCCGGAGTTGAAATCGACGAGGCTGCCATCCGTAGAGGTGAAAATCCTTACACCAAGTACTTTCAACAACAAGGGGAACAGCCACAGACTACTCCAGCACAGGTATGGGTTTCCGCATCAAGTATTTGAATTGTCTATTGAGCCATACTGAAGGCCTGTGCTCGTTTTTTTCTAGGTGGACCTAACATTCAGAGGATAGGCTTATTAGGTTGCAAAACCGGTAAACAGATATTCATCGTGATTTCCCCTTTTCTTATTTCCCCTTTTTCCTCTTTCCTAACCGTCCTTTTCTCTTACGCTTGGGGGCAAACCTAATGATCAAATTCAAAAAATCTTTCCCTTTTTCTACAAACTCCTCCACCACGACTTTGTATCCTTAGCTTCTGTCTGTAGTTATACTTTCTCCAGCCTCTTCCCTTTTTCTTCTTCTCGTCTACACACTCCTCTTAGCTAGGAGTCGTTTACGTCTAAACAGACGGGATCTCTACAAGGTAGTGGAGTTATGCTCTAGCCTAGTCTGCTAGCTTGGCGTAGCTTGGCATAGCTTATATCATATATTTTTCTCCTTGCATCCTCGCTCTTTCCGCTCTCGGCCTGAATAAATAAATGAAGGCTCTCGATGTAGGTTCACGATGTGTCACTCTTGTCTTGGCGGTATGAAGTGATCTCGTGTTGGGCCAGTACGGTGTCCGTACTTTATGCACGAGCATGGATTTGCAAAAGAAAAAAACAAACTGCCGTGCTGCGCTTACCCACACGAGCGCCAGGGCCGATTGTGAGCCCTCCCAATTGGTGGGGATTCGAGACCGAGCGATTTGGAACAAAACTTAACAAGGGACTGTCTCTGATCCGCTAGTTGGATAAGTGACGGATGGGATCTCGCGACCATTGCTTATGCGAGCAGGTCCCAAGACGAAACAGAGAACCACCTTACTCGTCCATTTTGTTTTGGTGCTCGAGAGGGGTAGTCTAGCGCCAAGCTGGAAAGCCATACTCACGATTTACATTTCTTGATACATACAGTAGAGTAATTGAAACACATGAGCCTTACACCAGCCGAGCCCGCAACAAACGTCTGGCAAACGCACCACCTCACTACCAAACCGGCGGCTAACATACACCCGACGGCCAAAAACACATCTCGTATTAATATATCACACGGGGGTTTTTCTACTTTAACTAGGGTAGTGCTAGTCTCCCGGTGTGGTGGCTTGTGGGTAGGTAGTGCATAGTACTATACGTAGTTGCGCATTCAGCTTTTTATGCCGTCAACTTACATTAGAGTTATTTCCATCGGCTTAGTGGTCAAAGGAGGAAGGACTGGGGGAGGAAGGGGAGGGTTGTGGCCTTCGAATCATTTTTATTTTTATATTTCTATACCTCTATATTTATTTTAAATAATATTAGTGGAATAGCTTGTATACAGGTGCCGCTGGAGATGTAAGGAATGGGGTACTCGATCCCTAGGAAGTATTACTCATCGTTTGGCGGGGGGGTTTTTTTTGACCAATTGGGGTATATGGATAGATAAATGGATATGTGGCGGTGATATACGGTGTGAGCATTAGAGATTTTCTGGCTAGAAATACTTGATTTGGGGGGGCAGTACCCACGGAGAAGCTAGTATCCGTTGATTTACACATGTTATCCTCCAGGAGGATAAGCTGAAATACCTTGGTACGAGAGTTCGTGTTACATTATCAGCTACATTCCAGAAAATGGCGAGTGACCGAGGACATTCCGGGGCCTGGGAGACCGGTGTCAGCATGAAGAAGAAGAAGAGGCATAGCCTCACGAGGGGAAGGAAAGAAAGTATATACATGTTCACGACATCTCGCCTTCAGCCACCCCGTACGGCGTTCTTGTGTTCAGACAGAGGGATTGACGCACCCAAGCATGTCAGTCAGTCCGGCTTGGATAAATGCGCATTAGGCTACCCACAGGAAAAGGCATTTGTGAAGTACTCATCTAATAGCGTCACCGAGATGGACTGCCTGAGGTTATCACCAGAGACTCATATCATACCTAGTATTTTCCCGGTGACCCCGCCCCCGCATGGCTCATCCCAATTCTGCCAGGGGTTTGCATTGACAAATGGCAGATTGGGCGATGTCTGCTCTAGCCCCCCTACCTGCCTACCTACCCTCCCCCCCCCCCCCTCCCCCTCATAACCTCGTGTGGGATAATAAACATGACAGTCAAATCATCAAGACCCGGAATTCTGGAGACACACTGCCACTGCAACCTGCCTTTTTCCAAAAATGCTGCCAATAGCCGCTCGCTGGCGAAATAGGAACATGTCCGTGGGAGGGAAGGAAGGGCAGGGCAGGGGGCGAATCCGGCTTGGAAACCCTGAAAGAATTAGGTTTTCCGGGACGGCGAGGGTATATATACCGTTATGCCCCAATCCTGGCCTTCATGCAGTGCAGTATACCGTTTCTAGAACTTGTTTGGTGGGGTTAGAGGGGGGGAAGGAAAGAGGAAAATATAGAGAGAAAGGATGGACAAAATGGAAAGGAGCAGGAAATCTACGGGCTGGATAAGATACTATACCTCCTCTTGCGGAGGCGAACATCTCAAAGTGAGATTATCTATCGTAAAAACTCACAAGTATCACAATCGAACCGAGTGCTGTGTCGTTGGAGTTGCCTCCTCTGGTAAGGCTTGGTGATCCTTTTCTTTTTCCTTTTTCCTTTGTTTTTCTACAAGTATGTCTCGGGAGAGGCTTGATCTACTCTCTTCCTTCCTTCCTTCCTTCCTACCGTGTACCCCCTCCCCTTCCCACTTCTCCAAAGTAGGGAATTCTCGACTACATATTACACGGCTCAACTGTTCGAGCTTTTTTTATTTTTACTGTGGTCCATAGAAGAATGGGGGAGGTGGTAGCAGAATCAGTTCTACCTCCCTTCGTGGTGAACATATAGGAGGAGGATTGGATATGCCACATCTGATCCCTGGGCATATGATACACGTGATGACGGAAAATTTTTCTGCCTTTCTATTTAGGGTACACAGGCCAAAAGCGTAGATACACATAGTGTACGATACCTGCCTGCAGATCCGCTCTGCCACCATTTCTATAAAGAAATGAAAACAGCATATTATAGGATTTCCGGGAGCTGCTATGCACCACTAGTCAACCGTCCTGTCATGCATTTTACTCACACTACTGTCTCTATTAGGTCCTTCAGCTACTCATCCTCCCGCTATTTTCCTCTATTATATATTATTTGTCTTGACTGGTGACGGGCGCACACCGTTGACGCCATTCCAGATCACCCGTCCGCCAATCATCTCTCGTAAGGTCGAAGCAAATAGAAGAAACAACTCACCGTGAGCCGGAAACTTCAAAAGCTTGGCTAGAAGCAAAAAGTATGTATAGCCGGCAGCTATCATACCGCACTCTCCCAACCCCCCCGCTTCTACAATTCCCCTACAATACCCCCCTTTCCAGGAACTCTCCAAGTTGGGCCCTCTCCGTCCCTGAACGGACCTCCTCCGCCCTCTCGCTTCCAACTCTCCCCCCCTCCCCCGGCCTAAGTGCACAAACACTATACCAGCACGCTACAGTACTCGTGCGTTCGGTTCAACACCCCCCTGTGAAACCATCAGACTTCTCCCATTTACCCCGGTATGCACCACACCCAGTTGCCAATCCCTCCCTCCCTCCCTCCCAAGTATAATACCATCACACTATAATTCCCCATCAAGCTAGCAACCTAGTACAAAGAGCCGAGACACGCGCGATAGCAACTAAACATCCCTTCCAATAATTGCACCCCCTCAACCGAAGCTACAAACCCGTTACGTGCAAGTGCTTGCTCGCGGAATTGGCACAGTGTGACACTGTGACACGAGTGATTTATCAAGATGCTGGATCACCGGTAAACAATAAACTGTACTGTAGGTAGATTGTTTTGGGTTCCATGTAGATCACCACCCTACCCTGCCCCTTGTTTAAAAAATTAAAATTAAAAAAATAAATAAAAACAAAAACAAAAACAAAAACAATGTAAGGTTTTTTTTTGTACTTATTTATATTATCCTAATACCGGTAATCATACTACCGGTACGCGGATACGCAGATTGAAACCTAAAATCATTTCCGACGTATGGGGAAATGTTTCCCAAGCGATTTGAACTGACTGATTTCTCTTTACATCCTGGTATGATATTATAATAATATATTATGGTTATGAGATTGAGTCGCGGGAAAAGAAAAAGAAAGAAGAAGAAAAAAAAACGCACACGGCACGTTTATTGTCTTGTCTTGTCTTGGGCGATATGGTAAGATTATTATTCCCATCCCATACCATCTCGTTACTATCTTAGACTGCGGTACGGTAGGTCGGTTCCTGAGCCCTTTTTATTTTTATTTTTACCGTGCGCCGTTAAGGTATTGGATATTATGATACGGTATCATACAACCGCAGTATAATAGTTATTATAACTTTTCAATATTCAGGCAACCGCTTGGCAAGACACGGAAGTGGCGTTTTTCCCGGTTTTTTTCCTTTTTCTTTCTTTCTTCCTTCCAAATCTTTTGGCAGAAATGTCGGAGGTTTAGTGAGGTGATTTTGGCGATTTTTGATCCTTAATCTTGATTATTAATTTTCCCCCTTATCGTAATCGATTGAAGCGGAAAAAAGGTACAAGAAGCGTTTTCGAATTCGTCCCTAAAAAAGGAAGGTTTTTTTCTCTCCTGTTCCTTTTTTCAAATGACCCCCCCCCCCCCCCAGACCTATAATACGATAATAATTATCATAAAAATATCGTAAACTACACCGAGCACCAAAATTCCCGGAGGAAAGAGAAAATTTTTGTCATTCTCGTTTATCATTATTAAATTTATTTATTATTATTTCGGTTCACCAACCATTTCCAGGAAGGGATGAAGGAAGGAAGGAAGGAAGGAAAGGAAGGGGAGTTTTTTCCCTCTTTCATTCGGTCGTGCGCCAAACGTATAGTCTGACAAGCCATATAATAACATCCTATTTATACATACATGGCCCACCCAACCTTGTCAAAAGCAGAAGAATTGCGTCGACAAGGCGATAAATAACGGGATGCTCGCGTCTCGCCGGAGTTCCTGCCCATTCCCTCCAGACAGAGGATGGCTCATTTCCGCGTTTTGGGAAGTGTGCATAATGTATCGTAACGGAATGTACATGTACAGCTGCTGCTGCTATTCAGTGTTTAAATGAAATGAGTAAACCGGTGAACAGGACAGAAGGCCGTGAATTCCATCTACCCTTTACCACCACCACCACCACCACTACCCCACCCTATCTACTCCACTGCCATCAGCACACACAAACCCCACTAACTTTAAGGCTCAGCACTGAAAGGGTTTACTACATGCCGCCTAGGCTATCATACGCCTTCTCTCAGCCCCTCCACACGTCCGTAGAGGGAGCAGGAGGGGGGCGCGGGTGGTCAAGGGTGCAATGCCTGACTTTTTGTACATGTATACAAAGCCTCCGACGGCATGCGGTTGTTTAATTCCCTCCGGGAATTGACTCCCCCGGTGAGGTGGATTGGACTAGGGAACCTGGGCGACCAAGTTCGCTGGGACTATGATGTCACGCCATTAGCCTATGGTCCCCGCGTCAAGCATTATCTCGCTCTGGCTCCTATATTCTGGCAGGGTCGAAGGAGATGGATTGGAATAGAAAAATGGATAAAATGGACCCGGGTATGGTAAGGAGTGATGGGAACTCGCTCACAGCTTGAGGAGGGAGGGAGGGAGCATTCTTTGGCTGGGGTAAGTGGGTTGAAGTGACCCTAGTTGTTCAGATGAGATATCTCGACCAGAGGCGGGGTAGGGAATAGACATGACAAGCCACAGATATTGACCAACGACGATCCCCGCCCTCAAAGAGATAATCACAACAAGAATTTCAAGGAAATGCTGCTCAGGACAGGATTTGGAGGCAGGTCACTGATTACTCATGTACAGTGTCATGTCGCTAAAGGTTTTTGTTTAGCTTACAGCGATGATAAATGTATAACAGAAGAGTACTGTAAAGTTACTGCACTATCCATAGCTCACGATGATCCCGTTCAAGTCACTTTTTCTAATCTTCAAGTCCGGCGTCACCAATAGACCTGCGCAATACATGCAATGCGTTAGCTATTTCTCCCGGAAGTGAGGGTTCATCATACACCTTTTCGCACAATCTGCTCATCCTTTCCACTCGCCCGCCATCATACAAAATCACTCGTCAAAAATTGGGTGCAGAGGTAAGTGCACATTGCCTGCGATGCGTAGCAATAAGACAGAGTGCAGAAAAATAACCTACAACAAACCTACCAAAATGACAGTATCCGTCCCAGTGCGAAGGAAATGCCTAGATCTCGATGGATATGTAAGAGGGGGGTGTGGACATGCAGTACACTACGTAGGAGGAAAAGAAAACCCATCTTCAGGCGAGGTCCGGTTCCCAGATACGCGACCGATCCCCGGGGTTGCGGATGGGAGCATGCTGGACCCGGCTCGCCTCTTCCCAGTGACGTCCCCCTCCAGCACACCATCCTGGACTCTACTAAAGTCACATCTTTAAGTCTTCAGCCCAACCATCCATCCAACCATCCATCCAACCCCCCAACCTCTGCAGGTCAGCTGATCGATGTCTGCTTGTCGTATCATAAGGAAACTCAATCAATTAGGAACTTTCCGCACCTGGCACACGAGCTCCTATAGCAAGGGATTCCATCACTCGAAATCCATCATTTTTTTAGCGCTAGATACCCGTTTCCAGTATTGATTACCTTACCTTACATACGGTTGTGATTTCTGGTAGGTATCGGTGGTGTATAGAGTAGGCTAGTATGCGGTGTTATTCGATGACTAGCCCCCACGCTGGCAGGATAGTACTAATCGAGCTATGATCCAAGCTACCAATAATCCCCCATTCCAATCCCCAACCTATCAGCTGCAAGCCCGGTCTCACGTTCTAATAATTGGCTAGAAAAAGGTACAAAAGGGGCCGGTATTCTCCGTACTTTATTTGAATACTCAAGGTAGGTCCATGACTACTGCGTTGTGAAGACTGCTGGAAGTGTTTGGTGCGTGGTTAGTGAGTGTTAGAGTTGACGGAAGCGGATAGCGGGCGAACAAAGATGTGCGAGTGAATGTGAAGGAAGGGTACGATGAAAGATCACAGAATGTCCTTAGTGATTTCATTTGTTCTGAAGTTGAAAGGTGATGAAAGGGTCGACGGAGATGATTTGTGGTATTGTCTTTCCTTTATCGTTATTATGAAGGTATCCAGGTGAATGGTGTTGTGCATGGAGTGAAATGGATGAGTGTGGGAAACGATGGAATGGTTAAGATGGTTTCCTTATATCATACTCTATATATTCTTACGTTTTGTTTAGTTAGTTTAGAGGAGGACGAGCGAACGAAGTTTCTAATTTTACCTACCCTTTAGTCTGGCCATTAATCTAGTTCTTGTGTTCCAGACAGAAGCGCTAGCCCTGGCTTCTGGATTGATCCAAATATCATCTCTGGCGGAAACAGTGTCCTCCTGTCTGGCTTAAGTGTGGTAATAATACCTATGCCATGACTGCCCAGAGGAGTGAGGAATAGAGATTTGATCATCTACTACTGGAGATGTATGAATCGACGCTCGATATGCTTGGACGTTTGTGTGCGGCAGTGTGGCTGCGAGTGACACTATGACCACCAGGCACTAACAAAAAGAAATCCTCATTGCAGGCCAACTTCCTTCGGCATTTTGACAGTACAGTCCGAGTGTCATGTGAGGTCTCACTTGCTGTGTGCATCGGATAAGATACATGCGCCAGCTCTTGCTCTGCGCCCTCTGGGGAAGCAGTTTGTACACCAACCCTCAATCACGCTCAAAGTACCGCTAGTTTCTTTCGTCCGTGAGCGTAGTCGTTGACATTCGGCGGTCCTCGCGGGGTGGGGTGGTCAGGTGTAAGTTCTATGGAATAAGGAAACTGGGGAATGGGGTCGCAAGGGCCCCGGCACGACAGGAAGGGATCGGCCTAGGGATGACAGGCACACTACGGTGCTCTAGTCCAGGTCGGTATGCAGAGGAAAAAGTACCGATAGTTCGACCTACGATAGCATATTGTGTGCTGCGTGCACGCTCCACTTCCGCAAATCAACTCACGTCCGCCAGTGCCACTTCAAAGACTCATGAGATGCCATTTCATTATATATACCCCAGCCCCCACGCATCCACCGCGGTCATCTATCCATCTCTCCAGCTAAAGACCAAAGGAATAAAAAGAGCAAAAGAAAAGGCATCCCATCAGAGCCCCCCAGCGCCGCCCTTTAAGCTAGCAAACGCCCCCCTTAGTGACATTATTCGTAATTCAAATGCGAGGGAAACCCTAGACAACGAGGATAATTTGAGGTAAAAGTAGGAGAAGAAAAGGATAATATTGGGTGCTCTAGTTTTCTAAGTCTTTAGGATTTGGGTCGCCGATTCCGTCCTCTGGATTATAATCGTTAGTATCAAGCACCTAACGGGTGGAAGGAGGGAAAGACATGGGGATAGCATACCATTAATAGCAAACATGCACTCTGACTCTGGCAGACATGGGGAGTCGTAGATTTTGCATATACGAGTCTCGCCTTTGCCTTTTTTGAAGAACAGGCTAGCTGGGTGTTAGTAAGTCGTGACATAATACGCAAAGGAGAATACATACCGGGTAGTAGAAGCATGTGCGATAATGTTTCCGCCAATGGGCTTCTTGGGATCGGGATTGAACATCGCCGCACCATCTACCTGTGCAACAACTTGGTTGGTAATAACTACCGCAATACCGAACTATGCAATCCTTGTTAGCATTCCGGAGTGGCTCTTTGATATACCAGGCGGGGCGAACCTCATCAGCAAGTCTCTGCAGCGTCCTCATGAACTTGGCCAAATGCGTCTGCCTAGCAGAAAGCTCCCCACGCCCCGCAAAATCAGTCCTGTACAATGAAGTCGCACTATCCACTATCAAGAGCGAGAATCTTGTCTCGGTCATCATCGAGGCGGCCTGGTTCAGCAACTGCAGCTGATGGTCCGAATTATATGCACGTGCATAAGCAACGTTATCAAGAACCTCCTCTCCGTTCAATCCGTATCTATTAGCAACAGCTAGTAGGCGGACAGGACGGAAGGTGCCTTCGGTATCAATGTATAAACATTTACCCTCACCGCCTCCCATGTCGAAAGGTAGTTGACATGTAACGGCGAGAGTGTGGCAAAGTTGGCTCTTTCCGGTCCTGAACTCGCCAAATACCTCTGTGATGGAGCCTGTTTCGATGCCGCCTGCTAGAAGGGTGTCGAGGGTTTTTGAGCCTGTTGTTATGGAAATTAACTCGCTGCGGCGTTGGTGCATTTCCGTGGCGGTGGTGAATCCCATGGGAACTAATCTTGAAGCTGAGCACAGTTTGTTAGATCATGGCTCCTCTATAGGAATAAACGATCAATGTCTACCTTCGGCAATAAGTTTATCCGCCTTGGCCTCGGATATACCCTTGATAACAAGCAGAGCTCTCTTTGGCGTGTACGCTACAGCCTCAACAGTGTTGTATCCGGCCTCTACAACGGCTTTGATATCCCGCGCACTGATTCCATTACCCTATATACACTCATCCATCAGCTACCCTTCCTATCCCGTTAAATCACCCGTAATAGACAGAGATGGTAGCGAACCTCAAGAGCGGAGAGGGGAGTAGGGGCTCCCGGCCCACCTATCTGGGTGGACTGATCGTCAAACTGGCTTCCGCCTTCCTGTGCGACTTCCTCGGCGCTCATAGCTGATATTCTTCTAGTAAGGTATAGTTTTGTGGTCGTAGGAGGTAGTGGTGATGACAGGAAGAGAAAACGGTGATACGATGTGTCCTCAAGAGGTGAAAGAGGGAGACGCGAGGAAAGGGGAAAATTGGCGTTGAGGGGTCCGGGTGGCGAAGCCAACGCGTCGCGACCAATCGACTTTCCTTATGATTAAATAACCCGCTAAAACGTGATCACCTGATGAAATTAAAAGCTGCAATGAGTCATCCTCGTTTTATACATTTTTGCATAGCTCATCACCCGGACTGGCTGTCACTGGCCTAATCCGTCGTTTGGCAACTATATAGAGACCAAAAAACACAAAAATTGCAGGTTTTTGAGCTATCATATTGCCAGACATCTCAAAACCCACCTTGGGAATTTTTTTGAAAAGTTTTAGCATGTCTGAAGTATAATACATATTTATTTCAGTTTTTTATCTGGGGTTTGTGGGAGCTGAGGGCACATGAACTGGGTGTTTGTTGCGATATATCTCCCCAATGCAAAAACCCTCGTCTTGGCAGGTGCCCCGAGGGAGAGGACATTCCACCATTCACTACTCTAGGAGAATTGAAGGAAGGGGTCCCACACTTTTTTGTGTGGGTGCTATTATAGCAAATTACTTTTTGAATTTCTTCCATGCTGTTTCCATCAATGACTGTTGAGTTATGACAGCTCAGACGCCAGTAATTTTGGCGTGTTTTGGCCTCTGTCTAGTTACTAAACGACCCCAATTGTAATACCGCGAACTTTATTGCACGTTCGTGTCAAGAATGTAAATACCATCGACTAATCTAAGCATAAAACACCAAACTCTACCCAGTGCGAACGAGACATGTACAGCCACGACTTATGAACAAACCCATAATCCGGTTGGACTCAAACAGGAATAATCAAACACTGCTTACATTGCACCATTTACAATATCCTTCAAAACCGGCCTGCTGCCCAAAAAGTCATTCCTTGAGCTCAATGACTTCTTCCCGTTTATACGATTCTCTGGACCTTTAGCTGTTCCCACCTTCTTGGAGTCGACGCTTGACGAGAGCTGAGTTTGCGGTATAGAGTGAGTGAATTGGGCGTCAGGCGGTAGGTCGTATAACCATTTGTTTTTCTCCATTAGTCTGACAAAGTCTGCTAGGAGTTCGTTGGATTGAAGTGTTGACTTGGAGCCAAGGATAAGTAGTTTGCTCCTTGCTCGGGTAAATGCAACGTTGATTCTTCGCCAATCCCGGAGGAGTTCGCCGACGTTTTGGTCGTCATTTGAACGGACGAGGGAAATGACGATTATTTCCTTATCACGGCCTTGGAATTTGTCTGCCGTGTGCATCTCAACAGAAGGCCTATTACGAAGGAGGTTCTGTAAAAGCTTAATCTGGGAGCGATAGACTGAAATAACTCCAATGGAGGATGGATCAACACCACAACTCAAGAATCCCTCTACGAGCTGCAGGGTTTAATGTTAGGAATGCCTAGGCATAGGAGGGATTGGAGACACTTACTTGAAATGCAATATCAGCCTCAATCGGGTTATTAATTCGATCGCCCTTTCGGACTTCCTTGGCTGGAACATTGTCTGTGTTGACAAAACAAGCTTTCACTCTGAAATTCTCTAGAGTTAATATGGCTTCTTTTCCGCTGGGGAAAATGGTTCGAAAAGATGAACGTACCCATCTACAAAGAGATCTCGAATCCAGCAGGGCCCGCTTCCACACCGTGTATCCTGCGCAGAAGAATGGAGCCTCACCAGACCACCAATGTGAGGTATCCGCAGTGTCCTCTTTGCAACTTGCTCGTTGCCACACTTGAGTTTCCCTTTGTAGATAAGGTCATTCGACAATGTCATGACTTCTTCACACATTCGATATTGATGCTCCAAGTTTACTACACTCTGAGGGTGGGTGTCTGATAATAGTTTGAATAAACTAATGTCCAACCCTCCTTCACGTGCCTCGGGACTTCGTACAAGAGGAGGCAACTGATAATGATCACCAACCAATATAAATGTATTGGCCATTCGGATCGGGCCAAGACATACAGGTAGCGTGATTTGAGAGGCCTCATCAACGATACAGTAGTCGAATTTGCGTTCGGAAAAGATAGGGCTGTGTTTCGATCAGCACTAATTCGTTTATTGCATTCAAATGGTGGACTCACTGGTTTATTCCGAGACATGTTGTAGCAACAATCTTAGGCGTGTGGAAGGCTTCTCTCAATTCCTCAAAGGATGTCCTCTGGCCTTCCGCTAATTGTGCGAAACCTTTGACCTCGGGATGAATCTAGTTTATAATTAGTACTAAAAGGTCAAATATATCTTGAAAAATGTGGATCACCTTGGTCCCTGAGCCGAGGCGCAGGGTATTAATATTGTCGTTCTTAATTTTCAAAAGGATATTATCGACGGCAGTATGTGTGTAAGATGTTAATAGAACACTTTTCCCTTGTCCCACGAGTGCTCGGATGATATGGGCGATGGTAGTAGTCTTGCCTGTTCCAGGCATACCAAGTACAAGAGCATAATCTTGGGCTATATCAGTTGTTTAGTGGCACTGTCAGGAATCTCGAAAGGGGGGCGACATACCACTCATGACTTTTTCAATTGCCTTACGTTGGTCTCCATTCAGGTTAGTCTGACTGCTACTGTCTACTGAATAAGCTGTAGGAGAAATTTTGAAGACCGGTGGCTCTAAGTCTACGAGGAGCTTTCGATACTTCTCGTTTGACTTGGGTGACATGATTTGAACAAGGTTGTTCCTGACAGAAGCCATCCCATTGCTGAATTCATCCTTGTCCAATCTATAGCGGATTCCCTCATCTGGATTGGTAGACTGAGAGGAATCTTGCTCTTTGCCATCTTTGGAAACCTCCATGATGCCCGCAAACACTTGATTGGTCTTCTTATTGAACCCAGGTTTGCGCGTTCTGGCATTGTGTAATCGTCGGTCTACTTGTACCGTGACCCGATTGTGGCAAATTTCTGTTATGTAGCCCAAAGCAAGGGCGAAATGGCCTTTTTCGTCTGAAATCACAATGGGTTCGCCAGGGTTGATCATAGAATCTAAGAAAGTGAAACCTGGGACTGCCGCCTCCTCACCCTTCGTTAAACTATAGGTATATCTATTGATCTTCGAGGCCGAAGAATCAACGGAGATTGAGCCCGGCATAATAACAAGTTGACCGAAGCATCTTTACCCAAGTGTTGTGTATTAGCCTCTGTACAGACGCCAAACCGGGAGTTATGACAATACCTTCCTAGTGCCTCTCGCTCAGAACTAAGAAGTCCCCAAAGTTCTTTTCTAAAACGAGAGATATCCTTTTCTTCTTTTGATAGTAAGTTGTCCCAATGCTTGAAGAAATTTTGATGCGACTTGCCAAGGTGGCCGGTGATGTCGTGGAAATGATCCTCAACGCCACTAGTTTTGGGGGTACCCTCTTCTAGAAGCTATGATTGGTTAGAACTTTCCTCGTTGGGGATATCACTCGAAGGATTGAACCTACTTTATGGTATATAAAACAGGTTTCCTTGGCATAACAGTTTCCGCAGGTATATCTGCTTTTAAGCATATCCGGCAGGACTTCTCTGTTCCGAATGTAACTCGCAAGGCGATTGCGGCCAATGATCATCCCACGTAACTCATCTCTGATAGCTGGCACACGGATCATTTCCTTGTTCTCTAGGTAGTATAATAATCCACATTGCACGTCGATATCTAAAATCAAGTCAATTTTCATTAACCAATAGATAGTTACAGCCAACTAACCATATCGGTCCGACATCAAAAGAGTATAGAGCATTGTCTGAGCGCGGTGCATCATTACGGTCGTGCTTTTGCCGGTCTTGAGTTCAAGTGGGATAGTCAATACTTTCTCACTTTTGTGGTCAATGATTGTAGCTTGAACAGTGGCATCAATCATTCCTTTCAAGCCAAACATTGGGGACCAAACATGCTCTTCGATATCGAGAAGTTTGGTAATAGCAACTATTGGATTGTATCTTGTGCGATGCTCAGTGACGGTAGCATTTGCCTTTAGGTATATTGGTTAGTTGTGGGCATTTCTAGGAAGGAAAGAACACTACCTTAGGTTTTTTCGAAACGAATAAACCCGCCCAGTCTTGGATAAGGTGTATTTTCGAGCACAAATACTCGGTGGCGATAGGAAGTGGCTCTTTTAACATGTATAGACTCTCCACATACTGGAGAAGGAGTGAGTCTATGCTTTTTCGTAGGAATACAGTGGAAAAGCAGTTCGCCTCCAAAGCGATCTGAAAAAGCGAATGAAGAATGTTTCCGTACACCATTGGCCTACTGATATCGCCAGTTGCTTTAACACGATCTTGGAAAACTGCCTTCCGTACACAACTAAAAGAGTCCGCAACCACCGTACTTGATACAAGGAAATCTGGATGGAGAATAATCATGTTGTGGGCATTATCAACAACACAAGTTCCGGAAGGGTCAAAAGTTCCGATTAAATGCAGATAGTCGCCTTTAGAGATATCGGTATCAAAATACCACGATTCCCGGAGCTGAATTGTTCTCTCGTGATCCAACCTTTCATCTTTTACTCTTAATACCTGGGTGGATCAGTATGACAGCTTTTCAAAATATGTACTAAAGTCCCACCTTCTGATTTTGCGAAAGATGGTTCCCGAGCTCCCATTGGCCCTCAGATATTTCCAGAACTAGATATCTCTTTATGACCTTCGCATTTATATCTGTCTTGAAATTATTAGAGAACTTGTGGGAGTTCGGTCACGGGTGATACGCACAAGCCCTTGAGTGATCTTCAGTTCCTCTTCCTCCCATTCATCGAAATCAATTTCGCCAAATTCTTCTAGAAATTTGGCATTCTCGTCCTCTTGATTCCTAACTTTGGCATTAAGGTTTTCTTGATCCAGTCTTTGGGAGTTTCCTGCCAGATTTCTGGCCAGTGTTGGTCCGGTGGCGGGTGTGTCAAACTTGGCAACCATCTCTTCAAGGTTTTGCGTAAAAAAATCGTCATCCCCATCACCAAATTCATCTTCTCCATCAGCAGCTACAAATGACCCCCCAGATATCTCCTGGATCGGCCGCGCTGGCTGCTCGCGGTTTGGTACTGGGGTATTGCAGGATTCCTCTACCGTAGGTTTGGCCTGAGTTTGGGACTGGGAATCTCTTACTAATTCCTCGGCCTTTTCCAGCATATCCATGTCAATATCAGCCTCGTCGAACTCACCAAAGTCCTCCGAGTCAGAACTCCCGACAGGCGCGGTTTCTTTGGCGAGTGCTGTACCCCTCCCGAGGGAAGGACTTCCCCGCGCCCTCAGCTTTCCACCACCGAGTGGAGACGACGTCAGCTCAAAGTTGGGATGTCTCTCCGGTAACGGGGAGGATGAGGATGGTAAATTTGGCAGGATTGAGGGTTTTCCTAAGGTCTCCTTAACTTTGTCAACTAGACGACTAACTCTTGATAATCTCGACGGCCCGGGACCATTGGCTCCGGTGGTGAGACATTTGGGATCATCTGTGGGCTCTTCCGCGATGCTTGCTTCGGAGCCCAACTCGGGGTTTGTCTTTCGTTTCTTCAAGCGAGGATGGCCGGGCCAATCTGGGCCACAGCTGTATGCACGTCTCAAGCCGAGGGGCGATAAATCTGGGGCCCCATTTTGAGACGCCCCCCCGCCATTGAAAAGACGAGCGGCTGGATTGACGGGGCGCGCAGCCGCAGAACCAGAATTGATGTTTGTAGAGTATTTGCTCCATAGCTGCATCGCAGGATCCGCTGATGGTGTTCTCAGGTCCGTGTCCAGGCCTTGCAAGTTGAAAGTGCCCGGTTTTCTCTGTGCCGGCGAGTCCTGAGCAGCAGCATCGTCTAGAGGGGATTCGATATCTCTCTTCCTTTTTTGCCCCTTCCCCCTGACTTTCGGCGTTACTTGGGAGCCATTCGGCGACAACTGCCACATGATTCTGTCCTCCGGAGAAACATCTGGTTGTGCTGCAGGCTGTGGGAGTCTTCCTTCTTCGCCGATTCCAATAAGATCCGATAGGGCGAGTCGTGGGGCGGGAGTCTGTGGGCACTCTTTGGTTGGATCTGACATCGGCTCCGAACCTAGGGTCGTCTCTAAACCTTCTACATCATCCTTGCCGTCTCCTGCTCCCTCCTCTCCCTTTCCACGGCCAGACCACTTTCCCTTGCGACGGGGGGTCAGCCCACCGAAAGCAAACGCATTTAGTTTTGCCTTTGTTTCTTTGGAAGGAGGAATTGTAGAAGGGCCACTCCCAGTTAAGTTCTGCGGCCGCTGCTGTTGCTGTAGCGGGTTGGGATTCCCTCTCCTATTATATGAGTATGGAGCTCTTGCCTAACAAAATGCGCAGGAGCTGTTAGTCAATCACTGAATTTGAAATCGGGAAAGTAATGGCAAGCGGGTGTACCCTTGCAGAATGATCCTGTTCAAAGAAGCTTTTAGTTCGACGAGACATGGCATTAGGGGGCGGTGAGGGATTATATAAGCTAATGGCTAGTAGTATGATATACAAAATAGCTAGAAGGAATAGAGATATGTTGAAATAGAATAGCAAGAGCGAGCGAGGGGGGCAGGAAATCTAGGCAGATGATAGCGAGTGTGCGGTAGGTGGTGGTTGTGTAGTGGTTGTGTGGTGGATCTGTAACTTAACCCACAAGAGAAGGAGAGAAAAAAACGCTTACTGTAATCTCAGAGGGGAAACAAGGAAGGGCGAGGTTAAAGGGTGTCAAGGAGAACGCGTTTCCGGTGTTCCAAAAAGCCATTTTAGTAGGGGTGCTACACCACCAATAGACAAACGCGACGCGGTTGCCCCGCAATCCCAAATAGTGATTAGTGTAACATGAGTTAAGCACTTGATCATCCAAGTTCTGCATAAAAATGGCGAGCAAGGATATGAAAATAACCTATCACCCCCTAGGCGGTGCGAAATATGATAGCAAAATTCCTTCTTAAGCGCGCCAAACCAAAAGCAACTTTCAAATAGCCGTTGTTGGTTAGAGAGGTTGACCTTTTCAAGCTACAACTGACTCAACACGACAAAATTTCTGAGTTCTCAACGAATTACTGAACCCAATTCATCCTCCCACATCCAGCCGAGCCTTGTTACGAATTTTACTGTTACGCACCACCCAATGAACACGCTCAACACAATGTGCTAGTATGGGCATGTCACGACAGGATACTCAATCTATTCCCTGGGAGATTGAAACCGCTGTGCTTCTGGGCGAAGCATCTCCTGCGGGGTTCGATGAGCTTGATGTGTTGATGAGTTCGCATCAGATTTTGAAATATTTAGTGGAAAACTCTCTTCAAGTTAGATGGACCACCCTTCTGTGCTCGAGTACAACAGTAGTGATTTATAAGCGAGCTATGTATCAGCTTATCATTGCAAATAGCTGCTCGAGACTTCCTCCATTACTTATTATGCTAGAATATCGTATGGGCACGCACTTTCTCCTCGACGTCTCTGCTCGCAATATCGGAGCGTTTTTAGAAAAGGACCGCTGCTGCATATCACCAAAACTCGGCCCTTTTGCTTGGATTTGGATGGCATGCAATGGTGGCTCTTTTTGAAAAGGCTTCGACGCTTCGAGTGCTGGACCATGCATTCGAGCACAACAGGTGCAAGGGTGTGGGCTTGAGCCGCCTTCTGGCCCACTTTGCCCTCGGCTCCCCCACCTAAGATTACACTTTGTAATTAGTATCATAGAATCCACGGCGCAACACTCCCACCTTCTCTCCCCTACTCTCCCTCACCCCTCACCCCTTCCCTCTTCCTTATTTTATCGCTACAGCGTAGGGTCATTGTGCTCTACGTCGTCGACGAATCCCCGACAAATCTTCCGCTCCCGTCAACAATGTCTAAAGAACAAGAGCCCATTCCATTCTCTGTGTCCTTTGCGGCAGGTTGGTACTCATTCATTTTGACCTCCTACGGTACCCATTTATACGGTAGCTTATAATCATTTGGACCACCAGGAGCTATCGCAGGAATCAGTGAAGTCAGCAGTCCTACCTACCTCCGTAGTGGGAACGATCAATATGCTAACGTCGGGTTTTTCCCCAATGCACTATCCAGATCCTTACTATGTAATTCCCTACCCTCAATTGAACCTATAGTGCACTCTCTTCCCCTTGGAATTAACTTGGCTAACGGCAGTCTGATAGGTATCCTCTTGATGTAGTTAAGACTCGTGTGTAAGAACTTCTTGCTCTGTTCGGCTCACGAGAGCACCGCACCAATCTAAATTCCCTGTGTCAAGTCAACTTCAAGATAATACTGCCAAGGGTGCTGATAAGTATAACGGCATGGTTGACTGTTTTCGCAAAATCATCAAGAACGAAGGGTTCGATCCAAGTAACTCAACCAAAAGCTACGCGATTTTGCTGATCGCTGCTCAAGATTCTCGAGATTATACCGTGGAATTGCCGCTCCCATCCTTATGGAAGCTCCCAAGAGGTGCGGTCCCCTTATATATTTTTTACAGCTCTCTTTTTGGTAGCCGTTCCTAATCTGAGTCCTAGAGCGACCAAGTTTGCTGCGAACGACGAGTGGGGCAAAATCTACCGCAAAATGTTTGGGGTAGCGGAGATGAACCAGTCTATATCTGTCCTCACTGGTGCCTCTGCCGGTGCTACAGAAACCTTCGTCGTTGTTCCCTTTGAGCTAGTCAAGATCCGCCTCCAGGATAAGAAATCCTCATATAATGGACCTATTGATGTGGTGAAGAAGGTGGTCGCATCGGATGGACTACTGGGTCTATACACCGGACTAGAGAGCACTATGTGGAGGCACGTCTTGTGGAACGCAGGATACTTTGGAGTTATCTTCCAAGTAAAGAAACTTCTTCCCAAGTCAGAAACCAAACAGGGGCAGATGACTAATGATCTCATTGCCGGATCTATTGGTGGGACCTGCGGAACCATCCTAAACACCCCGTACCATTTACCTCCCCAAATTCCTATGCTTAGGCTGTCTATTTGGAAAGATACTAACCTTGGGGAATAACAGTGCTGACGTAGTCAAATCTCGCATCCAAAACACTGTCAAAGTTAAGGGCGTCGTCCCCAAGTACAACTGGACTCTTCCGTCGATAGCTTTGGTTGCCAAAGAGGAAGGATTTGCTGCGCTTTATAAGGGGTTCTTGCCCAAGGTTCTCCGTTTAGGTCCAGGAGGAGGTACGTCGTCTATTCCACTTATTGCCTATGATCATGGCAAGCCCCTGCTAAATTGCTCCTCTTTCGCAACAGGTATTCTTCTCGTCGTCTTTACTTCGGTGATCGATTTCTACAAGAAGATGAAGGCTTGATCATAGACTCGGGGGAGCACCTGGCTTGATACATGTGTCCCGTAGATTTCATAGTTTTTTTCTGATTTGTGAGCGGGTTCGGCGGGGCGATGATAAACCCAGACTAGAGATACAATTTTCTTGCCTAGTTCAATAACCCCCCCTTTTTTTTTCTCTTTATTTGGTATCCACCTAAGGTGTTTCGTTTCCCCTCCCCTAGCTGGTTGCATAGAGCAAAATTTTCATGACTTCTGTATCAGTGCGGCCTTAGCAACGCCGTGCACAATAGTGAGGTCTACGAGTGTGATGCTGTGCAAGAAAAACACGTTGAACCCAAACACCATCTATTTTGAGCCATAAATTAACCCCTTCCCCCCACTAAGTGCTCCCCTCCTGCCGCAGCCGAACACTCCTTTCATCCCCCCCAGCCTCCAGAACATGATCATGCAGAGCCTGAGTGACAAGGCTCCTCAACTCCTTCTGCGTCTCCTCACTATCAAAGTCCTCCCGTGCCGCCAGCTGCTCTATCTTCCGCCTGAGCGCGTCGTCCACGGGCGGTAGGGTCTCAGATACATCCTCGACAGCACTAAGGTCAACCGAGATCCCTAATGGCGGCTTCGGATATGTCGTTGCTCCTCCCCTCACACCTTCCATTCCCCCACCGGCGGTGATGGCGGCGGCGGCTTCTAACCCACGCAAGTACGCAGCAACCAACGGGAACTGTCCGTCTTCTTCAATTGTATCCGCTGCCTAACACCCCTCCCCACATTAGCCAGCGAAGTTGGGACGCGGCGGGAGGAGCACAGTCAACCCCAGCCCATTCCTATGCCCAACCTGGGCCCCCAATTCCTCCACCAGCACCCGGGCAACTTCGACGGTTTCAGCTACGAACAGCGGTGTATCGCCCTCGGTATCTTGCACGTTCACCTCCCCGCCGTGGGTACGGACTAGCGAGCGGAGGAGGGGGATGTGGTTGTAGGAGACGGCGGCGTGGAGTGGTGTGTCTTGATAAGTTAGCAAGAAAAAGGATTCGGGGCGGGAGGTGAGGCGGGGGTGGGGGTGGGGGGGGAAGACGAACAGCCGTTTTCGTCTTTGGAGTTTACGGACGTTGGGTCCTGCGAGAGGAAGTGTGCTACGGACTGGATGTCGTTGTCGCTGGCCGCTATCCAGATGTTTGGGGATGGCATCGTAGTTTTGTCTTATATACCTAGAAGGGGGGAGTGAGATACGATAGTGTTATGATATCATAGATAGATACCGGTAACGTTGTGGTCGAACCCTGGGGGTTGATCTTATCGATAGAAATAATATTATGATATTTTATTTTTTTCCTCGCTCTTTGCCTAGCGCCCCCAATGCTAGTGTGGCACGTGATGTGGGGTTGAATTAAGCTCTAACCAAGGTCATCGGGTGATAAATTATGATTGTAAGCCGTAGTTTGAGAACCGCGCTTGTTTGGAGGGATTCAATTAATTATGGCCCCCCTAGTAACAACGGGCGGGCAGAACCCTTTTCACTCGGCGGTAAATATGTCATACGCATCCCCCAATACGCTTGTACTAGTAATTATGGCGAAGACCACCCGCACTAACACCCGCCACTGTCTATGATATCGGAATTTCTCTCGTGTCATATGTACGATACGACAAGATTATAGCTCAATTAACGAGAGAATCGTTACTTACTAGTCCCTATAGTGTCGGGGAATCTCCCCATCGATCGATATAACACCTACCACGGCGCAGAAGCATCTGGATGTATCGTAATAACTTTTACGAATTAGCAAGTAAGCTCTCAGTCCCATGTGAACTCCCCATAACCACCACCACCACCACCACCGCATCCGCAGAAGGCCAAAGCTGAGATCATCACACGAGAGCTGAGTCCATTCTGGCATGGCAGCATTTTGGAGATTCGGGCGGTGTTTGCTGGTGGCGACGCGAGTTATTTTGTGGCGGGGGAGATGGCTGGTTGGTATTATATCTTGATATACTCTCGACGCGCTTCTAGATGATCTTTCGTCCGGGGGGGGGGGTTACTGTAGTTTTGTGCTCTGGATTATTATACCTGGTTTGGTGTTTTCCGTTTCCTACCCTCTAAGCTACTTTTTCGATAGCTCTCGGCCTCTGACCAGCTATTTCGTCTTCCTTCGCTCTGGTATTGGCCTTGTCTCTCTTTCTTCAGAGTGGTGTCCTCTCCTTAGCTGGAGTTATTCATATCCCCTTCGTAGTGTTGGATGTTGTCATGTCATTCTGGTGTTTTGTTTTTACCTCTTGTTCCGAGAGGCGTTCCCCATGGCGGTATTTATTTTTCTTGAAAGTCATGGGATGTCACTCAGTCTTTTGTTCGGCGGAAGCGTAGGGGCTTTGAAGGCACGACGGATGGCAAGGGGCGTGGGGGATTCGGCTTTGGGGGTGTAGACGCTCAATTGGGAACCTGGAGGATGGGGGGGGGAGAAACGTCAATGAGTAGGTTCTATTTCGCTCAGAAGTGTCGGGAGAGCAGTAACACACTCGCTGCGGGGGCGGTTACGGTAAATTTGTCAATGGCGGGCAGGAATTGGGGGTATTACTGCTCCGGCCTCTAGAGGGAAAGGAGGGATGCCGGTATTATCAAATTGATATTACTTTAGTAGATAAGGTCTACTCCTGGTGACGTGGTCAGATATGTATCGCCTCGTGGACTCTCAGAGGCACCGTGGGAGCGATTGCGTCCTCCCAGAGAATTTTGCTTTAGTAGTAGTCAAGAAATATGGGGAGAGGAGGAGGATTCGTTCCGCCTTGGCACAGGCTTCTTCCCCTCAATTTACCTTACGCCGCCCCTAGCATTCTATGCCTAAGGCTATCAGTCCCTACAGTTGAAAGTTGCGGGTACAAAACCCCATCCTCTTTAGTGGCAGTATCGCCTTCACAGCTATGGAGGGTGAAGAGCGATAATGTCTATGGTTCCTTCCTCACACCTGTCAATTGCTCAAGACTGCCTGAAACACCTTGCAATGTTTAGCCATTATTGCACTGCCTTAGCCTATCTGGAAAGTTGGGTAGATGAATTCCCTTTAAAGGTCAGAATGCTCACGCTACCCCTTCGCTGCTATTGTAAAGATTTCTCGGACCTTTAAAACAAGAATAGAGATGGGTCCTCTCACACTCTAAGGGGATGAGTTGAGGACACTGGAGGTGCTGTCTATTATTGTGCTTCCTTTTGTTGTTCACCTCTACTACAAGTGGTGATACTTTCTTTTCCTGCCTGCTTGTCTTATTTCAAGGAAGGATGCGCAGTTCGCCTCAGAATATTGTTATAACTTACGTTGTATATGGATGAGCGCTAATATTGTACTTAAATCAATCCGCAGATTTAACAAAAAAAAAAGAGCCCTTGTATTAGTAGAAAAGAAATATTGAAAACGCTTCTTGGGACATTTATTTTATTCACACACTTTCTCCTCCCCCTCCCTGCGGCTTCATGCCCTTTGCGAATCAATGGATGCAGATACCTAGTGAGAAAAGGCGTCATAGTGATCGAACACTCTACAGGTATGATATCATACCTCTCCCTCAATAGATAAGGGATGAAGATTCATCATCTTCCATATAAAGTAACTCTACCCTGTGGCTAAGTGACTTTTCCACAACAGAACGCCAGATATTTCAGGGTTCCTTCGAAACAAAGTCGCCAGGCCAAACCCTGATCAGGAAGGTGTGGAATCTGTGTGCCCCGCCAGTTCAATGGACAAGCAGCGAACCCCCAGAGAGTCACGTATTGCTCAACCGACCTCTCCAAAATAGGAATACCAAGTGGTACAATCCAAGGACAAACACGCCCCCGAATAGCTTGTCAGCGAATTCGGAAACCTATCTCTGATGCCCCCCCTGCCCCACATCACTGTCTCTTCCACTCGGGCCACTCCTGAGTGACTCCCCATGAACCTCTCACGATGTGCAAGCAGTCAGGCATCACCGCCACCCGTGGCTTCCAAGAAGTGGCTGATTCCTGGGTTGACTTTTGCATGAGGCATTCTTTCCCAGCTACCAACCCGCCGATCCCAGTGATCTCATTTAACCCAAAGAGTGATAACGAAGCAGCTTCCTCCCCTCCACCCCCCACCCGTCCTCGCTGCTTTTACTCCCGACCAGCTCCGGGCACCCTCCCTTCGGCACTTGCACTGCACCATATTTTAAGTTATGTTTTTGCCGGCCTATGGCGGGCCTTCTATTTTGGATGACAGGTGCTGCTACTTGTAAGGAGCTCGAGCACATGGCGTACCATTGGTGTACCTTTGCCAAAGCCGGCACTCCAAGAGTCGGTATCATCCAGTGGAGTGCAGCATAATACGGCCATACATATCTTGGGCTGAGGTTTCCAGGCGAGCCGGACGGATTAGTTGATGTGAGCACGGTACGACAAGTACTCGAGTACGTATCATATTCTTTTTTGGGGCAATTGCGGTACTATAACCACTCGGTTTAGATTTTGAGCGGATGGAAAGTGTTTGTCGGCGCAGGCATTGGCTCTCTCACCCTCTGTGTTTATTTGATTCAAACCCTGCGGGTACCGTAAAATTTCGTACAATCCACTACCTCCATCAGATCTCTAATCTCCATACTGGGTGACAAAACCCCCCAAGAAAGATTGGTATTTTCCCCACACAATCAAGCTTGAGTCTGCTGAGTGTGTTGGATCTATTCTGATAACCTGTCAAACTAAACCTATCGTGGGTCGATGCTGCAATCCCCGCTGATAATCTGATAGTGGATTATGCGAGATTTTGCGGTCTACACTGCCATGCGTAGGTTAATCGGGGAGGGAAAGGGGGAGACTTATGGATGAAACAAAGGGTAGCACGATTTTTTATTTTTTTGGAGTCCCACATGTGAATATATTGCGTGCGCTCCGGTGCGCTCTCTGGGCTACCACGCCCTCTTTCCTCCCAGGCTACCGTATTGCTTGGGGAGGGCAGGCGGCTTCGGGGGATAGATGTGACCGCTGTTTGATATGATAGATGCGATGCGATGTCTCCTCGAGCGCTGCTGCCGGCACTGACCGGATGGATAATACTCGAGTGTTATACTGGTAGCGACGAAAAAATCGGAAAAAAAAGATCAGCAATATCGTGGGAGGTGAGCAGACAGCCAGTATACTTGTAGATGGAAAATGACATGTTCTTGCGGACACAAACTTGGAGTGGATATAATGCTAAACACATTATCACACCGATCCTGAACTAATAATTAAAAGCCGGTCCCAGCACAGATTTGGCTTGTAGAGATTACTTGAAACTCCCAGAGGCTCCTCGGAATCTCCAATATTCATGTTTTGGAGAAAAGTGCCGGTACCGGTAGGCACAAATGCAACCGGGCTGGGCCTCTTTGCACAAAGTTTATCCATTGATCAAACCAAATCCCTGCTTTACCACCACTAGCTTTCCGGTTTTTCTCACCCACACCCGGGTACTCGAGTGCTCGAGTAGATAGACTGCGGGATCATGGGGTATGTATCATGGGTGGTTGGTAAAGTAATAGCGGGCCCAAGGAAAGAGGGAGGGTGCCAGTATGATACTCGTACTTGCAATTACAGCTTCTGCCGCTTTGAGGAAGTATCGGACAAATCGTTCATCGCGCTGCGCTACTTGGGTGCATAGTGGAGCACAATCCTCCCCGCGAAATGTCTCATCAGGGTAAAGACCAATTGACGAGTCGGGAAATAGTGGCAGCATGCCCCGTTTCCGGGGTGCGAAGGGAAGAAAAGCAGGGAGCTAGGGTGGGGAGGAAAGGGAAGAGAGGAAATGGACGTCTGCTGTGCTACAAGTAGGTACTGGTGCCCATGCATCTCATCTTGCTTTAGTTCCGAATCGCGGCTGGCCTGCTCGGTCTCGGGGTGATTTTTGGGGTTCACAGCCTGGAGCCGGGGGTCAGCTAGACTGTTACGGGTATTCTATGATACTCGAACACAGTACTTTTACTCGAGTACCGGTACCAGTGCGGTAGGAATAATTTTGTACCAGTACGAGTACATATCATACTGGTATCTGGTCGGGTTGGCTTTGGGAGAGTTGGTGCGGCACTGCTGTGGGCTGGAGGAAGCCAGCGGCTCGAGTGCCAGCACTGTGTATCACGGCGCCGGTAATTTTCTCAGATACCGGTATGATGCGGTGCCACAAGGAGACGCGGTGTCTCTGGGTGCTTCACGGCGCTCGGACAGCGCCTCACTCGATGCCACTAGAATCGAGAACAATACTCGAGTACTGAGTACTCGAGTACACGAAGGAGAATACCGGTAGGCGATTACCACGAGGGTCCTCTGGTCGGAACAGGGGGACATTCGATCAGGCTTAGTAATAATTTGTTAAGTTGCCAAGAGTGCCCTTCTTATGTCACAACCTTGGTCAATAGTTTTCGCAAAAGAAACCAATAGTGGTTAATATGTCCTAAACATCTCCCTGCTCCCAAAACACCAGAACCTTGACTACTTCTAAACTTAATATATATATTCCTGTTTTCCCTCTAGTAATATGTAGAGGATCATCTACTCTATCACCTAATAGACCTATAATTCTCACTGGAGTGATGGTTGAAAGTGCTTTGATGGTTGGAGGTGGACAATATTTGGCAAAAGTGCTCCGGCTACAGACGCCCCTCATATCAACTGGTCAATTATTATTTCAAACTCCTGTGCTCGATTCGAGTACTGCACGAGAAGAGGGTGTAGTAGGAGATCTTTTTTCTTTTTGACCTGTATCATCCATCTTCATTGCTTCTTCCTCTGCCGTAGAAATACGTACTTGTTCAATCCCCTGGCTGCCACGCAGATGGCTTTTGTGCGGCGATCTTGACGGGTTCGAGTGATTGCCGTATCGCATTCGTTTTCTCCCTTTCTCCTGGCCGGAAGCTCGCCGACTCTATTTTCGATATGTTGAGTTACCGTATCATACATGCCAGTGTTGTACCAATATGATACTCATGGTTAAGTTAGGTGTTAGGGTTGGTGGTGGGAGATGCAAAGAGAGACAAGGGGATGCAAGAAAAATGAAAGACCTCCTTGCGGCTTCCATTGCCGTTCTTGGTGAAGCTGGCTTCAGAAAAGGGCTTTTTTTCTTTTTCTTTTGGTTGTCGTTTTTTCTTCTTTACTTTTTCTCTTTTCTTTTTCTTCCTTTGCTGTGGCCAGAAAAAAATAGTAGGATTTAGTGGTTAATGGTTAAAAAATGAATAAGTGCCGGTATTTTTTATTTCCTCTAAAATACGCCTTTTTTCTAACTACTCTTTTACCATTTGTTAGCAGATCCACGGTATCATAGCTGTCATCATTGCTGGGCTTTTCCTTCTACACCAAGCAAAGCAACTCGACCTTCTTCCCCGTTGAAATCCTACTCAGAAGCGCTCCTCCTCTCTCTCTGTCTCTCCCTATCATACCAGCACTCCAACCTTCCACCTATTCAAATTTACCTACAACCCACCCCCCCCCCCCCCCCCCGCGCCGGGAAAAAAATAAAAAATAAGTTGCCCCTTCATCCTCATTATCCCTCGACTTTCCTCTTCACCCTCTTCGCGATTACAACCGCAACCATTCCAGAAATCTTCTATCCAGGTCCTTCGTCCCTTCCGCTTTCTCCAATTGGTCCGACAGCTGTTTCTCCTAACCATTTCTTTACTCCGTTTCCTACCCTGCGGAGCAAAACAGCCTTATCCTAAATATCTATCGTATCCGCCTTTTGTTTATTCTCGACTCCTGTTCTCAACATCTTTTTAAAGAAAATAATTTAAAAAACTTGGGCTGTTACCCGGCGTTGATAACTCTCGTCTTCGGCTCACGACTTGTGTCTTCATTTCTCATGCCTCTTCTTGTCCTGCGTTAAGTCACTTCATGGTAATCCAAACCCGCCGACCTCCCCTTCATACCCTAAGGTTCCTGTCTGCGCTTGGGGGAATCATTTTCTGGAAAGAGAGAAAAAGGCGGGAAGGGGGGAAAGGGAGGGAAAGAAGTGGAAGAAAGGAGAAAAAAAGATAAAAATGCCGGAAGCAGTAAAAACAAGAAACAAAAACAATACTCTCCCTCTCCCTCTCTTGGGCGCCCTTCCTTTCTCTCATCCACTCACCCCTTCAATTCTTATAGTGTTCTGTTTCTGACGCTTTTGAGGTGTGTTGGTCTTCCGTAGTTTTGGGCTCTGATATCGCCATTTAGACACACAGCGGAACCGCCGAGGTTCTCACCAACCTCTCCGTTCCGAGTCTTCTTCCAGAATCATGGCGAAACGGTAGCTCGACACCCGATAATTACAATCGTGACATCCGTCGTCTTTGGCGTGGCGCTATGCTACCCGTTCCCCTTCCTCTACTCGGCCACGGCCCCAGGGCTACCGTCGGTGTCACATCACGTATGGACTTCCGCCAGACCCTTCTCGAGCTCACACACCATTCCAGATATTGGGATCAAGCAGGCGTGGATTCAGGGATCGTACATGGAGGCTTTGAGGTTGGATGTGGTGGAAGAGGCCTTAAGGATTCAGCAGGTGCTCTTGGGTTCGGATGTGTCATGCAGTTCGTTTTCTGGGAGTGGGATGTTTGCAGAAACAACGGGGTCTGGCGGTGGCGGCGACGGCCGTAATGGTGATGCTGGGGTAGATAGTGGTAGCAGTGGTATAAGGAAGAACGCGAGCAATCCGGGAATGAGGGCAGGGATGTTCTTCCACTCGCCGTTGTTATACTGGAATTGCTCTCTGTCGGCAATGAAGGACGATGCAAACTTGATTATGACAGTTAACAGGGAGTTCAACAAACGCTCTCCGGCGAATGTTACATTGCGGTGGGGCTCTGTGTTTGCGGGTAAGAAATTTCACCACAATCGGTTGGTCAAGGCAGATGCCTTGGTCATCAGTCTATTCTATCGCTTGGATTCCCCCGCCGGGGAACTCTGGGATCAACGGGCTGCCCTCCTGGCACAAGAGGCAGATGTCTATGGGAGATATGAAGTTTATCCGGGCAACGGGAAAGAGAACGGGAGCACACTTTACGAGGTACCGTTCCTACCCTTGAGTGGGTCCGAATTGTGGCATTAATCGTATGGCGGGGGGGAGAATAGTTCCGGTTTCAACCCATGAGCAAACTTGACAATTTCATGCTGGCTGTATGCTATCTTCTTACTCTGGCGTACCTGACCATTTCTTTGAGGAATTTGCGGGCTGTCAAGTCAAGATTGGGCCTTATTTCAACAGTTTTGACCCAGGTACTTTAGATTAGCCTGGCCAGGTTCTTACATAGATGCAATAGGCTAACTTGGTGAAATAGATGGCATTTTCAGTGTTGTCTAGTTTTACGATCCTAGCTTTCTTTAAGGTCCCAGTGTCTCACGTACCTAGGTATGTTTTTTAATTGTTTAATTGTTTTGTTTTTTGAGAATGAAGGACAAAAGTTCGGTGATTCGATGATTCGATTCTCTTCAATTTTCTATGCTAGACTCGGCATCATGGACTAACGATACTGTTAGGGAAGTGTTTCCTTTTGTCGTGATAGTGATCGGATCCGAAAACATGTTCCGTCTCATAAATGCAGTTTTGGAAACCCCTGCCGAACAGCCTACAAGTTCCCGCATAGCGATTGCCCTAGGGGAAGTTGGATTTCTTTCTTCAGTGGTTGTAGGAACCGATCTGGGGCTATTACTCATCATTAGCCAATTCTCTGTTCCTGCGGTCAGGGAATTTTGCACGTTCGCTGGAGTCGCCCTGGTTATGGACTTCCTCCTGCATTTGACCTACTTTTTGGCAGTATTAAGTGTCGACGTGAGGCGTTTGGAGCTGCAGGATTCATTGGATCGACTCACTTTCAACAAGCCCGAGTCATACGACAAACAAATGGATCCAGAAGAAGGGCGGGGCAAATTGGGCGAATTAATAATGCAAAGAGCAATGCCGATGAGTACTAGGATTGCAGGTTCCGTTATTGTATGTTTCACGGTCCCTTATCTCATATCTTGAGATTGCGGTACTGATAGGTGTGCTATAGTTGATCTGCTTTCTCGTTGCACTAAACATGCATTTTCTGGAGAACCAGTCTCCATTGCGAACCGTCATCTCTTTGTGCGAAATGGTTACCAACCGGGGAGGGACCAGACTTACGGATTCGCCAGGCCCCAGCCTGGCACCAATTATGCCGATCAATGTCGCGCGCACGCCTACAGCATGGCTCAAGAGACAGGACCAACTGACTGGAAAAGAGCTGATCGGAGTTGTTAAGCCTGGTGCATATCGCATGGTTGCCAAGGCGTACGACCCCATATTTTTCGTTCTTCGTGGCTCGTCTCGTTCTAAGATCCCTGGTCTGCTACCGAGCCTGGTAAGTGCCGTTGCGATGGACACAGTGAAGGAATGCATTCAAGGGTTCATCTTAACAATCATTGTCGTGGTGGCTGCTGTTACTCTCCTAATGAATCATCTCCTAATGAAGGATATAACTGCAGATATGGTTGAGGCATTAGAAAACGAAGGTCCTTCGCTGACATGCCAAACCCTCTACGAGGGGCACTCTTTGGATGTGGTCATGCTCGCGACGTCGCCGAGAGGGGTTGTTGTGTCTGTGGGATTAGACAGGAGAATTGTGGTCTGGAAACTGAAGACGATGTGGCAACTTCATTCGAAAGAGATTATTCGGCCGACATGTCCCCAGCACTCCTTATGGCCTATAATTGCCATCGCATTGGATGAGAAGGGGGAATGGTTGGCTATAGCCCCGAGGCAAGGGAGCGTCTCAATATGGAGTATCAAGGAGGCGGCCTTCAAGCCATCAGTATCCATAGATTTGGGTGGCCACCAACCGAGTGCGTTCTTTTTCGTGCCACAAAATCACGGTGATGGCCCACGATTGATAGCTTTGAGGCATGATGGTTGGCTTTTAGAGGTATGCGTCAGGACGGGGAGTAGCGTGCACCACAGGATTTGCACTGGCGTTGTTGTTTCGTGTTCACACGGGGGTTTTACCCCTAGGCTGCCATTAAGGGTAATTACTGCCTGTCAAAAGGGAAAGATCTATGTGACCTCGAAGTCGGCTGGTGAATGGAATTCCGGCCAGCTTAGCCTATTGGAGCAACCGGTGGTTCCCTCAATTCTGGATCCGAGTGAGAATTGTACAATCTTGCCGCTTCCGTCTTTGGGAATGATTGTGACTTCAAGGTCGTGCAACGTTGACCTGGTAGATTTATTATCAGGTGAGTTTTTCATCAGGCCAGATCCCGAATACTTGTAATACCTAACACATGACAGGCAGCGTGATACGAACGTTCCAAACGGGCCAGTTCAGGCCCAATTCTTTACGGGTATTCCACGCCAACCGCCGAACATGTCTATACTGCGGTTGTCCAGCAGTCCTATCTTTCTCAATTGCATACAGCGAACGAGAATCTGGCATGTTCATTATGCACACCTGGTTCTCATCCCGCGGCCGAATGAGGGATATCTGCCTACGGGCAGAACGCGACCGAAGAGAACGCAAGTGCTCCGGATTCGAGAGTGCAGTGGAGAGCACTCACTGGTTGGAAAACGTGGAGGCCTGGGAACCAACAAATCTGAACCTGGTAGTGGGCATCCGACGCCGGGAAGCCATACAAGAGGAGTCGAGTTCAGACGACTGCGGACCTCTCTCCTCATACCAAGCATCGAGCCTCCGGCGGCGAAAGAAAATGGGCGAGAAGCACGGCACCGAGGACGACGACGAATGGGAAGCTTGGACCATGCACGCTGACGGGATCGTGGCTTCTTACCCACTCAGCGATAGCGCAGCCGAGGGGTCAGACGAGTCTCTGCTGGTTAGCAGGGCCGGTCCTATGTGTCGGGTAGGTCAGAGATCCGTTGCCGTGGGCTTTGGCAATACGGTCAAGTTGCTGGCCATTGGGAATGAGCGATACGAAGGGGAGGATGGTAATGATGATATTTTTCAGATTCCACGGAAAGCTCGGTTGCATCATCATCGGCGGTAGATGGCGTATTTTTTATTCTTATTCTCTCCCAACATTTCCATTTTCTCCCTCTTGCTTTTTTTATATTCCCCGATGTAAATGACGGTCCTTAGCAACGTTTTTGATACTTGATACCTTTTCTTCCCCGCCTCGTTCCCCAAGCGAGGGCAACAGCGGGGATCACCATATCTCATATCATACTACCAGTCCGGTATCTTGGGCCCTGCGAATTTGTTACATTAAATTACACCCCATCCCATATCATCACATTTTTTAGTGGGTCCCGGACTGCCCCTCTTCTTTCTCACCCACCTGTTTATGTCTATGTTTATGTTTTTTTCTGTTTTACCTTCCGTCATCATCATCAACCGTTTGTTAGTAGGGCTTGCTACTTGTTTTATTTTACCGTACTTTATTTCGTTCTATCCGGCGGGAAAGGGAAAGGGAATCGGGTTCTATGGAGTTGTGGCTTGGCTGGGATTTATCATTGTACAAAATTTATTATAAGAGGAAGAGAAAAAGGGAAGAGAAAATCGGGAACCTGAGTGACAGTGTGAAAGAGAGAAAATTTACATATGGGGTGAGTTATGTAGGGAACAGCAATAGTTACAAGGGCTCTTTGCTCGAGGGAGTGGGGATGGGTGGGGTCTATGGCCTGTCTTCGGGGGTGGAATTTGGTTCTGATGTAGGAGGTGCCGGGGGGCCTGGTGCTGGGTCTGGTACTGGGTGCAGGTTCGGGTTGGCGTTGTCGGGATCTGAGCTGGAGGGGTTGGAAGAGTATTCTGGCTCTTCGTGTTCGCGCTCTGGCTCTTCGTATTCGCGCTCTGGATCGACGTATTCGTGCTCTGGGTCGCCATGCTCTGGCTCTTCGCACCCGCGCCCGTGCTCCTCTCCTTGCTCGTATCTATAGTGCTCATAGCCTGGCTCCTCGCATAGGTGGTGGTGGTGGGTAGATAGAGCATCAGAGCCTCCAACGCGTTCTCCTGCCATCGTCTTCGCCGGTCCCTCAAGATCGGCCTCTCGCTCCGCCAACAATTCTGCCTCCTCCCTTCCCCGCCCCGTTCTCTCAGCCCTGTTCAGCCAATACTTCCGTCGCTTCTTCCGCCGCCTCTCATGATCCCTTTCCAGAATCATGCCATCCCGAATCACCCTCTTCTGCTCAATAATCTCCATAAACCGCTTCGTCAGCTCCACCCCCCTCAGCTCCTCCTTCTTCATCAGATCCTTCACGTCTCTCCACGTAGACCTAACCCCCTGCTCCCATGATCCACCTTCCTCCCTAACACCCGTTTCCATCGCGATGATACTATCGAAGATATCTTCCTCCTGCGCAAGTACAATCCAGACTTCCAACAATTCTAAAAGATTAAGCCTTCTTTGCTTCTTGACAGTCTTCCTTTTTATAATGATGGATATGTGAGGGGCTGTCCTCTGGCCTGGCCAGCGGAGGATGGGGAACATGTTACTCTCTATCAACCGTGGTAGTCGTGGGATTGGGGAACGGGGCGGGGGCTTGTAATTTGGGTCTAAACGTCTCAGTTTCTTCTTGCGTGTTGGCATGATGGTCGGCGGCGGCGGCGGTTTCGGAGGAGGCGGGGAGAGGGTGGCGACAAGGAGATCTTCTTCGCGCTTTCTTTGAAGCCTGGTGATTTCTTCAGAGAGTTTAGTGATACTTTCGGGGTCACCGGTCGCGGCGGCGCGCATTAGGGGCTCGCTCTGGCTGGTGTTGGTTGGTTAATCTGTTTTTCTTATTTTTTCTCACCTCAATGGGGGGTGGAGTACTTTGCGGGCGTAGGAGAGAGCTTTGCGGACGGGTTTTATCCCTCGTGCATTCTGGTTCCGCTTGAATTCGCTGCGGATATACCATTCTGCGAATTGGGTTTGGGCGGGCTCGAGGGGGATGTGGGGGGTGTGGGAGAGGAAAGCCCGGTACAGTGCGAGGCCTAGTAGTTTCCTTTTTGCGTTAAATCTCTTTCTCTCTTAGGAAGGAAGTTGAATCGATGGAATTGGCTTACAGGCTGTTCTATGGGCCGGAAGCTTGGTTGGAGCCGGCATGCGGATCTTGACTTTGGTATTTTCCCCAATGAAAGAATGGTGGGCCGGTGTGAGGTTGAGCGAGAGTCAAACAGCAGGAGGAAAGTACGATACCGGCGGTGGGAAGTTGAGCCTCAGGTGTGCCAGCCGGGTAACCTCACCCCACCAAGATCACAGCGAATGCATTGTGTTTCTAAGCAGGAAGCTGTGGAATTGAGCTAGAGGATATATTGAATTTGGGCAAATTAATATATAAAACTACTCTATAAATCAGTCTTAAATCCCTTGTCGCTTTTAGGGCGTTCCCTGCTGGCCCGCAGATACCAGAACCCTGTTGTATGATCCAGTTTTCGACCCATGAGACTAAAGTCTAAACACCCCACACTCCTCCTTCCGCCAACACAACCTCCCCATCATCCACCCGACGAAAGGTTAGTGACAACGATGCTCCAACCGCTCCTGTCCCGGGCTCTCCTCTGGCGGCCGGTTCCTCCTAACCAATTAATAGATGGCGGACTTCACCAATTACCGGCGCTCGCGCGGCTGGCATCCACCTCTCCCGGACCCCCCGCATCAACACCACCACTAGCCGCAAAGCCGAAGGCTCCAAACATGTCCTTCGTTAATACTTTCACAGCACGTATCAAAGACGACAGCCGACGTCGCGGTTCTGGTGCAACAACTAGCTCCTCGCGGAACCTGAAAATGCGGACATACAAGCCCCGTACACCAGGTCTCCGTCATCTCAAACGTCCAATAGAAGACCACCTCTGGAAAAAGGGCCCCTTCAGACCATTGACCTTCACAAAGAAGGGCACCGGAGGGCGTAACAACACGGGGAGGATAACATGCCGACACAAAGGAGGTGGGCACAAGCGGAGGATCCGAACAGTGGACTTCCATAGACTTGCTCCAGGCCCGCATACGATTGACCGGATCGAGCGTGATCCAGGGAGGAGTGCTCATATAGCGTTAATCACCAATAACACTACTTGCCGGAAGAGTTACATTCTCGCCGCGGACGGCTTGCGCGCTGGTGATACGGTGCAGTCGTATCGGGATGGTATCCCCGACGACCTTATGGCGGCTATGGGTGGGCGGATCGATCCGGGTATGTTGGCTGCTAGGACTACGACGAAAGGGAATTGCTTGCCTATGCATATGATCCCGATTGGGTCGGTCGTGTTCGGGGTTGGGTCGAAGGAGAAGGGTGGAGCGGTGTTTTGTCGGGCCGCGGGGACCTATGCTACCGTTGTTGCCAGGGAACCTGCTACGAAGAGTGTCATTGTCAAGATGCAGAGCGGAGAGGTACGGAGAGTTTCAAAGTTTGCGGCGGCGACGATGGGGGTCGCAAGCAATACGACTTGGCAGCATAGGCAGTTGGGAAAGGCTGGGAGGAGCAGGAATTTGGGGATCCGACCGACGGTCAGGGGTGTCGCGATGAATGCCTGTGAGTCTTCTGTTTCTATTTTTTATACTCTCGATATACATTTTTGCACTTTTTTCCCTCTCGGTAGCAGTTGCGGCGTCGAAGGGAAGTATCTGGAGCCGTGTGGTGATGCCAGTGTCCTACCCCCGTCAGCCAGTACGCTTGCTCGACCGAGTAAACTCCTGCCACTCCTAAATTCCCCTCTCCTTCTCTCCATTTTGCTTTCCCGGTCCCCCCGGGAACCCGCCCATCTCCGTTGCCCAATACATCGCAATAGGATATGGGTGGGGACACGGATCCGAGCAGTCATACTCCCCGAAGAGACCGCACAAGATTGAAAAAAGCATAACTATCTATCAATATACCCTGAATCTTATTGCCCCTATATTTGCCAATCAAACGCTCTCTCTACTAAAAGAGCCCTTCCTCTGATATGCATATGCTAACTGTTATACCACCTAGGCGACCACCCCCATGGAGGAGGCCGCGGTAAAAGCAAAGGAAATAAAGCCCCCGTCAGCCCTTGGGGCACCCCGGTAAGTTTATTCTACTGCTGCCCCTTCTACCTTACCATTCATTCGTTCCCGTTTATTACGTGGTTTGAGAGTGAAATGTGGAGTTTCAGCTCAGACTGTTCTACGTTTATATATATCTCGATTGCTGGGCGGAGTGTGTGCTAACGGCTGGTGGTTTCATTGGGAATTAGGCTAAGGCGGGGTACAAGACTCGTACGACTTCTCCTCTGCCCCCTTTTTAAAAAATTTTCTTTTCACTCTGGAAGCGTGGTTTGGCTAATGATTTGCGGTGGTCCAGGTCCTCGCAGTAAGCCGAATAAGTATGTTGTTACGCCAAGGGCGAGGAATCACGGGAAGAGGAAGAATAAGAATTAGGATTGCCATGGCGATATCCTATTATGGGTGCACTGGGCGAGTCCTTTTTGTTTTTTGCTTTTCCGCTCAGACGTGGCACTCGGGCAAGGTTTGGTAAGCTCAGGCACAACGGTATTTTTTAAATCGCAGAAGATGTGCACTTGATAGAAATCTGTATATATAGGTACAAGCCTAGACAAAGCAAAAAAACACCATATCCCAATCTTATTGCCCAGCACTGGTACGCTCTGATCTTATACCCAAAGGGGAGTATCTGAATGGCATACCAGTACCATATTACACCCACGATTTGGTCCTCCTCCTCCCTTCCTCCCTTCCTCCCTCCCTCACCAAACACACCCATCTAGAACCAGACCAACCACGAAGCTACTCACCAAGCACGCTACTCTTACCCCAACATGCACTCCTCCATACCATTGTACTCGAGCATACACCCCACCTTCAGCTGAACCGTCCATCCGCCCGCCCGCCCGTCATTCATTTACCATTGCAGCCTATCCCTCTACCCGCCCACTTATATAACCATTACCTCAGTATATACCTATATCAGTACCCCACCCCAGCACGCCCAACCCTCCAATCAAAAATTTAAACTCTACCCTACCGCACAAGTACTTGTGTACCGGAAAAACGTGGCCGCCACCCCCCCCCCTCTCTTCCCCCCCTCCAACCCTTCTAGAACCCCGGTAGAATAGCCCTCATACCACAGTACAACTGTAGCATAGGTAGATATTGTACCAGCGCAAGCAGATTTTGCCATGAGTGGAAACCAGAAAGAGCGATTGGTTACGGAGAGAGCGAGGGGCTGGTGATTTGCTCGTTTGCCATCCGTTCATCGATGACGTGAGCTAGCGGGGGGTAATCGCCCCGAGATTTGATGCAAGGTTTTTTGGGGATGGGGGAAAATGGTGGTTCAGCCCTTTGAGATGATGATGATGATGATGATGATGATGGGCCTTTAATTTTTCATTTTTTTTTTTTTTTCATTTTCAGTATGATATTTATTTATTTATTTATTTATTTATTTATTTATTTATTTATTTATTTATTTATTTATTTATTTATTTATTTATTTATTTATTTATTTATTTATTTATTTATTTATTTATTTATATTTTATTTTTGTTTCTTGGACGGTCGGCGATTCCGGGTTGGTTGGTTGTTTTTGGTGAGAGGAAGAGGAGGTATGCATAATATTATATTTATCATATTATAGGTATAAATATTATATCAGGATTTTTGAAAAAGTATGATATGGTGGCGATATGGATGAGGTGCGGTTTAGTTGAGCTGAGTTGTGAATGGCCAATCAATAGCTGTTGCGGTATGGTATTGCAGCGCACTTATGATATGGAGTGTTATTATAGTCTACCGATAGAAGCGCAGCCCAAATCTAACGGGCGTGAGGGTTGGCACGGCAAAGGGAAAAAAAAAGCTTAAGGTTTTTTTTCTTCCCTAAACTCTTGTCTTTAATTTGAGTACAGGTGCAGTGCCTCCCCTCCTTTCCCCTCCCTCCCCCCGAGAATTGGGTTCGAAATACAAGTACAGGCATCCCATCATATTATGTAGCAATTCAATCATGCCAGAAAGATGGAGATTCTCACACATAACCCACCCGAGCGCTGTACAGTACTGTAGGTAACTGAACTTGTAGAAGAATACTGTAGGGAGAGACATGGAACAGGGTATATACTGTACTCTCTGCCTGTCCACATACCCGCCGATAGGCATACGGTAGGCTAGATAGATGGATAGATGGATAGGTGGGGGATGCCCAACAGAACGGATGGGTAAGGCTGACTTCACTTTGCCTTACCGCCCTATCGTGAGCTTTATCTTATTTGAGATCGTTTATATATATATGCATCCAATGTTGTGCGGTACCGTGTATTCTATTGCTTGCTTTTGAAGGGTCTTTCTTACTACCGTAGGTCTTGTCAAAAAGTAAAAAAGATATAAAAATTAAAAATAGAAAAAAGAAGGCCCTATTTCGAATTGTGAATGGCCTTTTTGTCTTGTCTTGTCTGTGGGTCGGGCCAAGTGCCGTGTCGTTGGGGTTGCCCTGTCTGGTAAGGTCTAGGGTAGTGTTCCTTTTTTTTTTTCCTTTTTTTTTTGTCTCTTGGAGGGATTGAGTACTAGTAGCCTTTTGTTTCCCTTGCTATGTTCTTCGCCCCTTTTTTCCAAAGTAGGGAATTCTCGACTACACAGCACGACTCTTGTGAGTCTAGTTTCTACGGTAGCAGGTACCGGCATTTGTTGTTCATTTACGGTACCCTCCCCCCCCCTGGATGCCGAATCTTGGTAATGGTGTCTTTTTTAATGGGCTTACCCGAGCATGGCGGTTAGGTTTTTTGGAAATTGATGGTAGTGGATATGGGTGCCGGGGTAAGTACAGCACCGGTGGGAGGTAGATAAGTTAGGATCGGGCATCTAGGCTAGCATGTGCTAAAGTTGGTACTGTACGAATACGTAGGATACCGGCCTTTATAATGGACCTGGGTGCTTGGATCGGATTGGGGGGAGATCTGGCGGTTGTCTTACCGCTGGTTAATGAATAGTCTAGTTCTCCTGATTACCAGTAGAGTTAGCTCCCGAGCTGGGCTATTGCATGAGGGTTAAACTAGCGAGAGCTTAACGGCAATACTGGTATCGAGTTTTGTACAGTACCGGTACTCGTGCTGTACTCGAGTGCTTATTGAACGCTGGAGTGGTATGCTGTGCATCGGTGGCGGAGACAGAGAGCCAATTGTTCGTTCAGCTCAGGGTCCATACAACGCCGGTATATTCTCGACTACACTATACTCGCCGAGGTACAGTACATTGCCGGCACAGTATAATATCCTTCTCTATGCTTTCGCAGCAGGTACATGTGTGTGCACTTGTACCACCATCATCACAACTCTATAGCGGCTTGAGGGAATGGTCGCACGAGCTTCGCCCCCGACCAACCAACCAGGCCTTGGAGTCCAGATGTGCCGATAGCTTGTTGAAACGGAAGGGAACAGTAGTCTATGTAGGACCGATTACTATCTGGGAGGTTTTGATACTACATGTCTGATGCACTGGTAGTTCCCATGGAAGTGGGATAACGTCCAAAGGTTGGAGGCTTTCCGCCCACTGTTTCTCCCCTCCCCTCACCCCTGACCGATCCGGGGATGAGGGGCTGTACGAGCGAAGCACTCGTGCGGTAGAAATAAGAGTGATCGGAAGATGTGCAATGTTAGCTCAGTGGCTGTTTCAATTATTCCCCTAACGCTTCTTCACTAGCTTGTTCCATGGCATCTCACACCTCTTATTTCCTATAATAGCTTCCACTCCCATCCATTCTTCGGAACTCCGAAGATCCACCACACAGTTTTCAAAACTTCCCGGATTTCCGCTCGCTAGGTTACCCTCTGCTCGATTATTTAGTCTTTCAAGCCCCATGAGACATGCACATTTGCACCCCATAGGACACTTTGATCTACGGTAGCACTCGAGCACTAGTAGTCCATTGACTGAACCGAACCCCTCGTATCATAACCTGTATTATACCCAACCTTGCTTGGCTCAACCTGCAGCAGCAGCTAGAACAGTATCATACGTTACAGGTTGGCCTATCTCGATTGGCAGCCTTGCAAGAGACACAATGTTGCACAGACTGCCACACTTTCTTTCTTTCTCCTTCTTTTTTTACTACCATACCCTACGGTACACCTTCTCAGTTCCCAACCCTGAGCGGTGAGAGAGGGAATCCTTGGATTACAAAGCGACAAATGGCAAAAGCAAAAATAGAATGGAAAACGGGCCTGCAGCCTTGAAACTGGGAGCAGAATCGGATGGGGTTTGCTCTGGGCTTGGTCTGAAGCTGAGAAGGAGAAGGGAAAGGCGGCGGGTGCTTCTATTCAATTATGCCACTGCATTGTAATCAGATGCTATAATGGGTAAGGTTGGTAGGGCATTCACTTACTGTTTATAAGAACTTTTGTCGTCTAGACTACAGATACAGTTACTCAGGCAGACTACCAGTCCTGTACCGCACTGTTATATACAGTACTGTACCTGTATCAGTGACTCAAAAAGTTAATGCTGCAGGAAGCAAGCCGCAAGCAATTCGCGGGTTTTTTCTTTTCTTTTTTCTCTTTTGGTTTATTCGCCTGAGGAGGGGGGGGGGAGGAGTGTCTCTTCGAGGCTTCTACGGTTCTACAGTTTTTCCACATTCGAAAGAATACCCGCTTCTGCTTACCTTCTATCATACCAGATACCGTATTCTTTTTCTTATTCTTTTTCCGCTGGTTCCTCTCCTTCTTTTTCTTTTCTTTTCTTTTTCTTGCCCTTCCAGCAAAAAGCACCCCTCCCTCCCTCCCTCCCTCCATCTGTCCATCCACCCATTCCTCCTCCCCCCCCCCCCAACAACATCCACCATAACTCTAACTATAATCTTCAACTCTCCCTCTTTTTTACGTCCGGAGTTTAGGCGAGGAATTAATCCCATAAACCTTTGAGCCTCCCCTGATTCTCTCTTTTCGATTCTCCAACCTCGCACCTGACTTACCCTACATACCGTACATATCCATATCCATTGTCTTTTATTTTTATCGTTCTTCCCCCCTCCAAACTTGAGCGAGTTTCTTTTTATCTCCTCCTCCTCCTCCTCCCCTCCTCTCTCCCTCCTCTCTCTCTCCTCCCTCGACCTAAACTAACCAATACGGTATCGTGTCGTATCAATCAAACCCAACCATATCATCGTACAGAGCTCCTACTTTTCTCGGGTAAAAGAAAGCAACTGCTACCGCCCTAGCCTACCTACTTTGGTAAAGCAGCCACCTCCCCCCCAGCTCATTTAAAACCATACAACCCCTTCCCCACGATAGAATATCTATTCGGTTCTATTAAAGACCGGTCAGCCTGCCTGCCCTACCATTGTCCCCCAATCTTTCAGCCACCATTTAGCTGGCACTTTACATACCTGTCTGGCCACCTGCCGTGCTCCTGCAGCCAGAACCGCAACCAGTTCCAACCAAGCAACCAACACCCTATTTTTCTTTTTCCCTTTTCCCCTTTCCTCCTTCCTCTTCCTGCTCCTCTTACAACCACTCTCGCGCGTGAGATATCAAGCAAACGAGGAAAACGAAGGGACAAAGGAAGAGACAAGGGGAGAGAGAGAGAGAAAGAGGATAGAAAAAGAGCTTTCTTCTTAACCCCATCCTCCCCGCATCCGGTTGGTTCGGCGGAATATATAAGATTTTCCATTACTTTACAAATGTCTAAGACGGTTCCCCGCGCGGCAGCTGCCGCTTCAACGTCTGCCGATCCCGAGGTTCCCCGGCCGAAGAGGATAGCTTGTATCGTGTGTCGGAAGAGAAAGCTACGATGTGACGGGAGCAAACCTAGTTGTGGGACATGTGCGAGATTGGGACATGACTGGTTGGGAATACACCTTCCCTTTTATTTGAGACCAAATGCCTCCATTCCATTACTCCTTTCATGCCATCCCGGATCTGGGGCACGATTGGGGAGGTTTGGAAGAGGAGGATGAAGGGGAACAGGAGAGGATGAAGGATGGAGGTTTAGGGTCGGGTTGGGACAAAAAAACACAAAAGCTAACTTTTGGTTGGGTTTGGGTAGTGCTTATGATGAGATACGACGGAAGAGCGGTCCAAAACGAGGATACGTCAAGGCGTTGGAAGCACGACTCGGTTTGTTTGATCCCTACCCTTTACTTCTTGGAGGAGAAACAAAAAAAGGATACCCATCCCCAAAACAAGGCTCCCGAAGGCTGATGTATATTTGTGTCTCGGGATGGTTTATAGCTCAGGTCGAGACGATGCTTAAGGATCAGGGACCTGCAGCAGATACCCAACAATCGCTAGGCGGGAATCTAAGCTTTGCGAGCACGCAGCTCGTAGATCCCCCAATCTACTCAACCGGTGACCCCTCGACATATGCCGCGAACAAAGACGACGGAGGTATCGGCTTGGGGGAAAGGTTTACGCTTGGAGGATCGCCAGGTCAGAGCCAAAGTCCGTTCGCTTCGGGGTCACCTAGTTTATTACAGATGGAGATGGGGATGCCGCCGATGATGGGGGGTACGCCTCATACTGCTCCGCTAAACTGGGATATGATGGCCATGGGACTGGAAGAAGCGCTTCCTGCTCCGGATATCATAGATTCTTTGTATGTATTGACCTATAGCTTACCTAATGTTATTCGTGGGCGTGGATCCATCTGTGGAAAAAAAACTGATTTCCCGAACGCGTGAAGACATCGAACGTATTTTGAAAAGATCCACCCCTGTTTACCGGTGCTTCACAAGGGGCGGTACCTGGCGGCTTTGGATTTGGCTCCAAATGCGAGGCCTCCGGTTGCGCTGCGGTACGCTATATGGACAATGGCTGCGTCGGTTTCGGAAGAGTACTCCAACCTCCAGACACATTTCTACCGACATGCAAGGAAGTACATTGAGGATTGCGAGTTGAAGGGACACGGAGAGAGTATTATCTCGGTTGCTGCTTCTCAGACGTGGAGTTTGATCGCCTGTTATGAGTTTAAGCTCATGTACTTTCCACGCGCTTGGCTATCGACGGGGAGAGCTGTGCGGTTGGCACAGATGATGGGGATGCACAGGCTGGATGGGGTGGGACTGGACGTAAAACAGTGTCTGCCAGCACCCAAAGATTGGACCGAGAGGGAGGAGCGTCGCCGGACTTTTTGGATAGCTTTCTGCATTGACAGATATGCTTCCATTGGTACTGGCTGGCCGATGACTGTTGAGGAGAAAGATGTAAGTTTTCAATTACTAACATTTGAGCCATTAATCTCTCATCTCTTGGCTTGCTTTTTCCCGATGCAGTAACCTCGCGTACTAATTCTCGCCTAGATATTGACAAATCTCCCTGCTGCCGACGATGCCTTTGACCAGGGACGGCCATCGAGGGGCTTATCGTTGAAGGAAGCTATGACCGCTGAAGGGGCTTCACTTTTATCGCCATTTGGTGGTGTCTGCCTAATGGCCTGTCTATTTGGACGGAACCTCATTCACCTGCATCGGCCCGATGGGGACGATAGGGATGATGACCTCAATGGGGAATTCTGGAGACGCCATCGGCATATGGATAATATATTGCTCAATATTGCACTGTCCCTTCCACCGCATTTCCGGCTGCCGGGCGGTATCGCGGACCCCAATATTGTGTTTACAAATATGAATATCCACACTTCGACTATTTGCCTACACCAAGCAGCCATTTTTAAAGCTGATAAGAACCGGATGCCGGCGACCGTGTCGGCGGAGTCAAAGATAAGGTGTATTACTGCTGCGGCGGAAATTGCATCCATCATGAGGATGGTTTGCCATCTTGACTTGTCAGGGGTAAGTTCCTTTCTTTTTTCTCCCCCTTTCCCCGGTGAGTTGTCGAACTCGCATGCTTACTGTGGCGGAACGTTAGATGAATCCGTTCATTTCCTTTTGCTTGTACGTTGCCGCTCGAGTATTCGTCCAATACCTCAAGTCCAGACCTTCCGATGAGCAGGTCCGATCGTCCCTGCAGTTCCTACTCACAGCCATGGGTCACTTGAAAAAGAAAAACCCACTAACAGAGTCGTTTTTGGTCCAATTGGATGTCGACCTGACTGGAAGCCTTGACACGCCGGTGAATAACTCCAAATTTCCCTACGGACTCAAAAAAGGACAGGTATGGTTCCTCATACCTATGCCAAGAGCCCTCTCCCCCGCAAAACGGGTTTGACTAATTTGAATTGCAATTATAGGCAGAACTATATGTGGGCCGCAGTTCTGGCTTCTACTGCCCCAGCACGGCGGAAGTCCTCCCAGCAGACAAACCCCGCAGCGGTGTCAGCACCACACCCCCAAACCCCCAATCCCAGCCCCAATCCCAACACTCCCAATCCTCTTCCCTCCTCGACGACCCCCCTTCATACCTCCGCCCAGACGCCGATGTCCTAGACGGCGACCTGGCAAACATCCACCCCTCATGCCCCTGCATACCACCCGAAATCCGTGACGTCCTCGAACGCCGCGCAAAAACCACACCCCCTACGCGCGACCTACCAAAATACCTCGGAGGCATCCTGCCTCCTATCTGCCCTTGCATGTCACCCGAAGTCCGTGCCTACGTAGAAGCTTCGGCCAAAGAAGCCGGGGCGCAGCCGGAGTATGTCACGCATAGCTATAGCAATTCCTCGGACAACGGACAGTCTCCGGCTTCTATTAATCATAGCGACCACTCACAGGCTTCTGGGGGCGGGCCACATAGTGGAGGGGGGCCATCGTCGGGCGGATATTCACCGTTGCTTTTTGAGGATATCGCTGTTGATATGGGTGGCGGGGCGGGAGCGGGGGGAGGAAGTGGGTATTCGTTACCCAAGGACATGAATTGGGAAATGCTGGAAATGGACCCCGGGTTTGACGATACAGGGATAGGGAGTATGCCGCCGGGGAGCTTTGGAGAGTATTTTGCAGAGAGCGCAGCTTGACATAGCGGAACCAGGGTATCGCAGCTTGTTTTGGCTGGGCCTAGTGTAAGAAGGTGGGATCAAAGGGGTTTTGTGGAGTTTTTTTCGTTTTTTGTCTTTTTTCTTTCTACATTATCTTTCGAGAGGGAGAAAGGTTTCCTGATATATCCTATTATTTCATGTCTATTTGGTAATGGGCTTCGTCTTTTTTTCTCTTTTTTCTCTCTTTTACTTTTCCATTTCCTACCTTCGCAACGTTAAGTTATGTGCAGGCTTTTCCTTCGAGATTTTTCCTTTTGGTATTCCGGTTTACCCAGGTCAAGGCAGTGGGTTAGTCGACCGATTTGACAGAGGAGGGAAGGAAGGAGGCTCATGAAGGTGTAGGAGAATTAGCGGAATTTTATTTTTGCAGTAAAAAAATAAAAATAAAAACCCGAGATGGTACAGAGAATTTAGTGCCCACCACGATGAGTTGGTGAGTTAGTGGATGGAGAGATATTCGCTGTCCGGAATCCTCGAGTGATCGCTCATGAGTGCGGTAGGATACCAAATGGTCTAAAGCAGCCCGTAGAGCAACAGGGCCTCCATGTAAAAAAAGGGCTCGGTAACGAGAGTTTCCATTTCTGCTGCCAATAGGGGCCCTTGCTTAGCCAGGTTCAAACAGGGTTCTAGGGGGATAATAATGCCTTTACGAGAGGTCTCACTTGTTTCCGCCGGGGGGCCGGCCGTGGCATGGTGAATATGGTAGGCGTGACGCCTAATTAATTTATAGAAAAAGCCATACAGAAGTGGATGCGGCGGGATAGAAAATATGGATATAAAAAATATAAACAAGAATCAGACAGAAACACCTGGCGGCATCAAGTGACCCAGGATAGCAATGGTAACAACACACTCTTTTTTAAGCACTCTGCCCCCCGCAATTTCACATTCCCCCATCCGCTCCTTTCCGGACTTTATGATGCACAAAGGAGAGCACTACAAATCCCACCAAGAATGCTCCAAGAACATCTCCCTCTCCCAAACATGCTCTGAGCCATCTCCCCAGATTTCACTCTCTCCTACTGCTACCCCTACTCCCACTCTCCCATCACTTTTTCTACGATCATCAGAAACCTAGCTCCGAAGAAAAATAAAAAACACCACATCAACACCCAGTTCGTTCCAAACCGAAAAAACCCCATTTCATTCCCTCCCGGAGAAAAAAGCATGTTGTGCGAGTGTTGTGTGTAGGTAGGTGGTTCGGAAGTCATACCTCGACCAAACCATCCCCCTCAACCTTCACCTCCCGATCTCGCAATCGCCTCATCAGCGCTAGAAAATTGCTCTCACGGAATTTCTGCGACTGGTTGTCTTGCAGAGAAGTTAGCAGGTCTCCGGCTGTGCGGGATAGGTCATCGCTGTCTTTGTCTCGGTCGGCTTCCTCTCGTTTTAGAGGTTCCTCGACCGCAGTTTGGGGAGGGGGGGCCATGATTGGTCGGGGGGTGGTGGTTATTGGTTCGGCGAGTTGAGCTCTTGCAGACTCGAAGGCTCTTTCAAAGGCTTCGTTTGTCAGGTCTTCCTCCATGGATGTAGTTGTAGTGATAGCTGTTGTGGCGGGAAGGCTGTAGTGAGGATTTTGAAAAACAGGTGTGTACCGGGGAAACCCGGCGTTGGTGTCAGTGCCAGGGAGCATTGCCTGCTGTTGAGGGCCAAGTGGCGTGTGCTCTGGTGCAGTAGTGTATACCCCTACTGTTGTTGGGTGTGATAAGAACTCCCCGTGCCAACCTCCTCCCCATTGCTGGTGATGCGCCGGTTGTAGAGGTGGACCAACGCTTACATGTAATCGCTGAAAGTCACTCGCCCAGCTTGCATCTACGCTTCCGGGGTGTTGTTGCTGTTGGTGATGGTGACGCGCCGCGGCGATTTCTAAGTTTACTGCCCCTGTTGCTGGGCTTGAGAATAATGAGAATTCGTGCTCTGGGTGGGAGTCTGTGTGTTGGGTCCTGAAGACCTATTACTTTGTTACCAACCTGATTCTTAAGGGGGACAAAGGGGAGGGAAGATACATTAGAAGAAGAACCATGTCGCTGTACACGATCTTGTTGTAAGGGTTTGTCGGCACTGACGTGCTTCTGTAGAGAGCCGAGAGCAGTCGAGGGCCCGCAAAGCGCCATCTTGGGTTTTATGCTTTAGTATTAAGTTATTAGGTAGTCTAGAGGTCGAGCGAATTTTGTTGGGTGGTGGGGTTTCGAAGGGTTTAAAGGCTCTTGCCGGCGGTAGTACGGTAGGTGGATGGAAGAGGGGAGGAGTAAACGTTGATCCCGAGTCAGATTTGCAGGACAGAACTTTTTATTGCTGCGGCGGTGGCTGCAGACCGAGGTTCGGGGTTGTGGACTGGGGAGTGCTACTCGAGTACTGGTGGGTTATGCCAAGAGTCTTGTGAAACAGCTCCTTGTTCGGGAGTAGAGTTATTGCCGATGAGCACAGTCGGGATGATGATACGGCCAATGTGCTCTTAGGCAGGGTGAGGTTGGAGTTAAAGAATATGGTGAGGATGGAGGTGTGAGTATGTATCATAGAAGAAAAGGAGGGGGAGGAGAGGAAGAAGAGAGAGCTACGATAACATTGTAACGGGGTGAGAGGGTGCACCTGTCACGTGCTGCATAGAACATAATAAAGTGAATCGGAACCGAGGTTCCCCGCGTGCACAAGCTTGGTCTTCTGGATAGCAACGGTGAGGCAAAAATTGTCTGGGATTGTGGTCGGTACCCGAGTGAGCATCAGTGGCCTCACTCCACTCGTATGACATTTACAGTATCACACTAAAGTTATATGCAGAATCAAGTTATCGGATTCTAATGCTATGGTGTCTTGAGTGGCTAAGCTTTAACTTCTATCTTTACTCCGTCTCTTGCACAAATAACTGTTCTCTTCCCCTCCTCAACCCCCCACGCATCCTCCGCACTCTTTCTAATCCCCCTCATAATTCTCATTGCCATCCCATCCACTCCATCCGCTCCATCGTCCTTGTACCGACTGCTAAAATGGTTCAATACCAACAACCCCTCCCTGACTCCATCTCTACCAAGACCCAACCTCTTCGCAAACCTCCCTGCCATATCCGGCGTCGAATGCCCTCTACTCCTTGTTCTCTCTTCAACAACCTCGTACGTATCCGCCCCCTTCGTGTTCGGATCTATCCCTGGTAAATGCGCATTTGTTGCTTCATGCACCAATACATCTGCACCCTCCGCTAGTGGTGCGATGAGTGATGGGTCGGATGTATCCCCAAGCAAAACAATCTTCCTTCCACGCACCACCGGTGGACGAGTAAGGGCCGTCCCGTCGGGCAGCGAGAGCGTGAGCTCAAGCCCGAGCTTTTCTGGGCGCTGCAAATCTGCTAGGAAAGACATCGGGTTGGGGTGCCCACCACGAATGAGCTCCGGCTTAAACTTAGATATACGCTTAGGGTAGTCCGGGGGTATTTTCCCTGGCAGCGGACGCTCCGTCAGAACGTACCCGATGCACGGAACCGAATGTTTGATTTCCCCAGCGGAGACGAGGAAATTATCCACTTCCAGAAAATCCCTCCAAAATCCATCTTTGCCGGGGTGTATATCCCTTCCCATTTCAACCTCCCCTAAACACTTCTCCCCATCCTCTCCCTCCTTCTTGTCCCCCACCTCACCCGCAAATAGCAGCTCGTGAACCACAAAGCCCCCCTCCAATCTAGTATACGTCGTTTGCAGCGTCCGCCGAACAAGCCCCCTCACCCCCCTCGGACCATAAATCTCCACATCCGCCGTCCTCTTCCTCCCCCCCTCCCCCTCGCCCAGCACCCGCGGATCGTTTTCCGCACCCCCGGCCCCGTTCAGAATCGTCGCTAGCAGCGGGACCAGGCCGAAAACGTGGTCGCCGTGGAGGTGTGTTATGAATATTTTTGAAATCTTGGAATGTTTGATGGAGTAGGAGGATTTTAGGCGCTGGATTTGATTCTGGGTGCCCTCGCCGCAGTCGAAGAGGAGTGTTGTGCCAGTTGGTAGGACGAGAGCAAGTGAGGATTGATTCCTTGTTGGGGCCGGGACAGCGGACGAGGTTCCGAGCGGGAGTAGGATTATTGGAGGCGGCATTTTGAAGGGGGTATTGGTTGTGTTTGGGTGTTTTGCCGATGGGAGGGGATAACTTTCATGCCGGAGGAGTGGGCAAACGATGTTACCCTAAGGTCGTCCTGAAACCTTCGTCCTAGCTCATGGGTTCTCACTCGTGAGGCTGAAAAACGTTTGTTAAATGCTCCATCTCTCAAACATCGTAAAACCAATCGTCCGAGAAGGAAAGTTATAAAAAAAAGGTATGGTAGAAGAAAAAGAAAGACTTAACTCTAATAATCGAAAATGACAACCGACACCCCAAAACTCCCAGGTCAATTCTTGATTCCCCCAGATTTTGGGGGGTAATGGTGGGGCTGTCTACAATTCCAACGCGTTTGCCGCCAGCAACCACGAGTAATGGGGACGTGTCATCAGCAGAGCCTCCTTTACAGTATTCACTCATTCATCCATCCTCAACTTCCTAGTCTCAGATTCCTCTCCCAATCTCCCAATTCGATTTCCACCGACAACAATCATCAGCTACCATGCCACGAAAATCAGACGTCCATTCTGAGAAGGATACTCCGGCGGCCAATAGTAATAGCTCCGTTGCCAGCGGGAAAGATAAAGAGAGGGAGAAGGATAAGGATAATGGTGTTTCTATCGACGTAGGTTCCCTCCTTCCTTGCGTCAACCCCTAGATACCACTGCTTAGAAGTCGGAAGATGGGCAGTTGACGAGTGGAGCACTTCAGGACCACACGCTCCCCAAATCGATTGTAACCCGTTTAGCAAAGGGAGTCCTCCCGCAAAATACAAACGTTCAGAAAGATGCGATACTGGCATTATCTAAGGGCGGAACGGTCTTCATTAACTACATATGTGCAGCGTATGCTCCCATCCTCCCCTCCCCCATTCTGCCTTCTCCGACAGGAGCCTGACGGAGTTGTGAAAGTGCAAACGACCAGGCAAAACAACACGGCCGAAAAACCATCAATCCCAAGGACGTCCTCGAGGCAATGGAGCAACTGGAATTCGGCGAGTTCTTACCAAGACTAGAAGCAGAGTTAGCCAGTTAGTCCAATCCAACCCCCCTCCCCGCCGCCGTCACTCTCAGCTAATATAACTTAATAAAACAGAATTCAACCAACTAGCCGAAGAAAAGCGTGCGAGCACAAAAAAGTCCAAAGACAAAGACAAACCCACTGCCACCGCTGAAGCCAAAGAACATGAGAAGGCTCGGGACTCGCCGCCCGCGGCTAAAAAGATGCGTGTTGGGAATGTAAAAGGTGGAACTGTACCACCCCCGGTGGGGGTACATGCTGCGGCGGACGAGGATATGGAGGAAGAGGAGGAGGAGGAGGGGGGGGAGGAAGAGGAGGAGGAGGAGGAAGAGGAGGGCGATGAAGGCGATGAGGAGGAAGGCGATGAGGAGGAAGAGGAGGAAGAGGAGGAAGCAGAGGACGGGGATGCCACAGAGACCGAAGGTGAGGAGGGCGGAGGTGTGGAGGGGGTAGACGAGCAGGAGGAAGATGACGACGAGGCGCTTGATAATGGGGATAGCGACAGCGATTGATTTTGGGGGCCTTTGTTTCTTTCGTTTTTTCGTTTTTTTCGTTTTCGTACTTTATCAGGGGTTTTTATATCTCATCTGGGCTTGGTTTTCTTCGGTTTTCTGGCATATTACCATAACTACTACTCGGAGGCTCCTAGTTTCTAGTTCGCTTTCTCCCCTTACATCCACATCTCATGATTGCCGGGCAATGATTATGGAGGTGTGGATTGGCTGGTTATCCTCGGTTCGGCGGTGTCTATGGTGTCGTTCTCGCTTTGCTCGGCGTTCAATAGCAAAAAATTAAAAAGGTCCGTCTATTTGTATGGTTACTTGTTTGTCAAATTTTCATTAACCTATCATATCATGAATGAATGAATGGACAAGCCTGGGTGGTAATTAAACTATCCTTCTTGCTTTCTCTCAGGAATGGTGATAGGAAATGACGTCAATTATGGTAGTGAAAAGCACGCAGTAAAGTAGGACGGAGGGGATAAGGAGATGAGAGAGAATGAGTATAATATATAATACAGAATTAGGCTTATGCGTAAACTCCAACCTGATGATTAAAAGAAAAGGGAATTGGGGGGCATAAAAAGCGGAAAGTAGATATGAAAATGTCAAAAAAAGGGGGAGGGAGAGAGAGAGGGTGACTCATTCCCCACTCTCCTCCAGCCAATTACCGAACTTTTCCAATCTCTCTTGCTCCGCTTCCTCCTCCTCCTCGGCAGTCCTCTTAGCACTAGTCTTCTTGAACTTCTCCAGCCCGTCAAAAATGTAGGCTTCGACCTTTTGCCCGTCGAAGAAGCGGCCGTGCATTACCTGCCCCGTCATTAGCCCCACTCTAGTTTCACAAAGATGGGAGAGAGGGAAGAGATGGGTGAAATATGTACCCCAACACAAGCCTTCGCAGACTCAGCATTGGCAAATCTAACACTGACGATTCCGTCCTCTTCCTTATCGTATAGAACGACGTTCGTGACGTCGCCGAGTTTCTCGCATTCCTCGCGAATGTCTTCTTTCAGGTCTAAGATTGCAGTGGGTTCTTCGTCCAATTGCTTTAGTGTGAACATATGTCTTAGTATCACGACTTTGTCATATTTAGAGGTTTTGTCGGCGATTTTGGAGGGGTCGTCGTCATCCCAGTCTGCCAATTTGCTTCGCCGTATGTTAGCTGACTGGAGCTACGAGCAGAGTAGAAGGGAGTGCAAACTTATTCAATTTCTGCGTCTTGGCAATAACCTTCTTCTTATCCCTAACATTCTTCCTAACCGGTGCGTCCTGCTGCGCTTTATAACTGAAGTCTGCGGGTTGCACTTTGATCCTCCCCCCCTCACTAACGCCGAATCGAAAGTCTGAGTCGTCGAGCATCTGCACTGCCAAGTTCACGCTCTCCGGGCGGAAGTAGACTACAAGCGCATCGCCCTTGACGCTGCCATCCTCGTTCCTGTATAACTTGACGCGGGGCTTCCCGCGGTCGATTTCCTCGGCTATTACACCACATTTGGAAAATACCTCTTTGACTTCCTCCTCTGTCGTGTCGGGGGGTAGGTTGGTGATGTAGACTGCAGTGTTTTTGCGCGCGGGAGCTGCAGAGGAGGAGGAGGAGGCGGCGGTGGCAGGGTCGGCGGAGGAGGAAGAGTCTCCGGTGCCTTTGGCCTTTTTGAGGTGTGTGGGATCCTGCCGCTCATTGGATATAAGAACAAGAGATGAGTGAGGGGGAGAAGATGGTATCGTACCCCATTCCCTTCATTAGAAGTATACACCTTCTTCCTCTTCTTATTCACCGGCGCCGCAGGCTCACTCTCGTCTACTCCTGCGACCGCATATGCCGCTCTTTGCTGCTCCGCAAGTGTCTCGTCGAGCTATCCACCCCACCACATCCATCGTTTTAGCACAATTCATCCAGCGAGGCGGGGGCGGAAACAAACCACAGGAACCCATCTCTTAATCCCCTCGTCGTACTCAAACTCCGTCCCATCGTCGGCCTCCAACGACCACTTCCCCGTAAGCCTCGACCAGGAAACCCGGGAATCGGCCTCGAACTCTTCGCGAGTCGTAGGGAATGAGGGTCCTCCGCCTACTTCCGTGGGAAGGGGGGGTTCCATGTCCTCCATTTTTCCCTTGCGAAATGGGGCTGCGGACGGTAGTGGAAGTAGGGTAGTGTGGGAGGTTTGACTATGTGATTAATCAATTGTCGGTTGAGGAGAGGGCTCCGCTTCCTTGTGGAGAAAGTTGTGTATGATTCAGTTAGTTACGGTATGGTAGATAATCTGGGGCGCTCAGATGAATGGCTGGGCATTATTTGGCTTGGCAGCGGTGAGGCGAGGTGGGCCTCTGGGAAACCAGCACAACACGAGTACTGTGCAGCCGCCTCCGCAAAGTTCTCATACTCTTCCAAGTACTACCGACCCTTGGGAACGCTTCGCTCGCCCTCTCTTTCCCCATTCAGCAAAACGAATTGTGATAAGATTTTACAATATCATTAGAGACATATCCTGGGCCGGGGGGGGCGATTACCTAAAAGATTCTTACTCTTCCGTCGCTGCCAATAAGTACTGTTTTTAAGATACAGGGAAGCATGAGAACTTTACAGACGTGGGAGCACAGCACTGTAAAGTTACTCGAGTACTGTACTGCACAGTACGAGTTGCAGTAAGCTCGACATGCGGTATTTCTACATACTTTAGCTCAGGCCTAGTTAGCCTTGCTAGCCTAGCCAACTTATTTGCCCATTGTAACGCCAGACCACAATTGCACAGGAACCAATACACGAGTAAATTGTGTAGACCCACTATTATATACCGGTGCGTATTACAGTATCAAGGTGGGTGATACCATACCATACTATCATAATATGAAGCTGAATTACGCAAATAGGTCGCAGACAGAATGACAAGAAGGCAAAAGGAACAGAATGGGGCAGGGCTAACCTAATATCCTCCCCGACGAACGAAACAACCATTATTCCAAAGTATGATAGCTTGCGATCAATTCCTCCCTTACCGTGCAGCAATCATAATATCATACCAGTATTTATTTGTTCATTTATTTAAACTTCCCTCGCCATGCACAAGGCAAGAAGCTCCACGCTTAATTCAGTTTTCCTCATCTCACCCGCAGATTGACCGATCGATCCCCTTGCCGCAGAGCCACTTGTCTGTCCCCGTCTCCGAAGGCGTACGGGTACAGTATGATACTAGACTAAATTCGACTCGACTCAACTAAATAGTATTGGGAAGAAAAGAGAGAGAGAGAGAGAGGAAATAATAATAATATCCACCTGCATATACAGAAAGTACATACAATACACAGCCCTGAAGATCCCGTTCCATCCACCCTCCTTCATCACATCCGTCTCGCTCGTGCAAGGTTTCATAAAGGAAAACCCCCCCAAAAAAGAAACAAAAGTGCCGCCGCCGCCTGTTGCTCTACCGGTGTCGTAGTTAAGAAGTAAAAAGTAAGGTAATGTAAAGAAAAGATAATTGGGCGAGAAATAGAGAAAGGTTAATATTAACATGATAGGAAAGAAAAGAGTAAAAGACTACACACAGTGGTACCAAAAACGAACAATAATCTCAACACCTTGCTTCCTCCTCTACTTAAACAGGAGCTTCTCTTTTTTTTTTTAGAAGGAAAAAAAAAAGAACCCAAGACTAGACCAAATAAAAGTTGTGGGAAAGTAAAAAAGAACAAAAGTAGACGGAGCCATACCCAGACAGAGAAAACGAGAAGAAAAATATATAAAAAAAGAGGATATTGAAACCTATCATTCATCCAAATTACACCTACTGTAAGGAACAAGACGCCCCCCAAAACAAGTAATTAACAAATAGGGAATATAAAAAGGGAACTGTTGCATTTTCCCTAGAAAGCTGATCACCGTGACCGATTAAATTTCCTTCTCCCCCCCACGACCCCCTCTCCTTGACACGTATGAATAGTTGAAACCTAGAAATCACAGCACGTTGAAAGTGAGGAGAAAGAAAGAAAGACATGATCAGTGTTGAATTCAAGTGAATCAATTGTTTGAGAAAAGAGGAAGCGATCAAGACTTCAAGTAGCCTTCTCGGCCATCTCAGGTTGTTGTACACTCGCACCGTTCTCCGATGACATTTTAGGTACAGTGTCATCGTCAGAGATAACTTCGCGAGTGAGTTCAACATAGTCATACTATAGATCCATTAGCTCTTGGCATTATTGAAGACGCAAACGGGAATACATACCGCGAACTCTCCGAGCTCAGCATCATCAATACCAAGAATCTCGGCCTCTTCGGTAGCACGAAGACTCAAACCAGGGATAAGATTCATGATGAAGAGGATGATGCAAGTACCTCCGAAGGAGTATGCGAAACCCGCAACAGAGTCCGCAACTTGATATCCAAGTTGCTTATAATGTCCGTTCAACCAACCTCCACGAATCTCGGTATAACCGTCAAGATGTGCAATGTAATCACTACGTGGGATGTTAACGCCAGCCTGGTAAAAATTCGGGAAAAATGGTTCAAAACATACGCCGCAAAGAAGGCTGTCAGGATATTTCCTACAATACCTCCAACACCGTGCTCAGCGAAGATATCCAGAGCATCATCTACGCCAATAACAAACTTGAGCTTAGTAGCATAGTTGCAAGCGGCACCACCAACAACACCGTAAACAACAGCAGCCCACGGAGGAACCTGTGAAAAATTAGCATAACACACACAACACTTTTTTTCTGTTAATAACCCACGTATCCAGATCCGGGAGTAATAGCAACCAGTCCGGCAATGACTCCTGAACAGAATCCCACAGTAGACCACTTCTGCTCCAAACGGTAATCGAGAAGACACCAAGTAATTCCTCCAACAGATGCAGCCAAGTTAGTGACAACGCAGGCCATAACAGCTCTCAAGTTGCCGGCAAGAGCGGACCCTCCGTTGAATCCAAACCAGCCAACCCAAAGGAAAACTGTACCGAGCACGATGTGAGTGACATTGTGTGGGCGGTAGTTTAACTCGTGTGTTCCATGGCCTCGTCGCTTTCCCAGCATCAGAGAGTAGGCCAGGGCAGCGGACCCGGATGAAATATGAACCGGCGTTCCACCAGCAAAATCCAGTCCACCCATCCTAAACGACCATCCCGAGGGATTCCACGTCCAGCATGCAATAGGGTCGTAAATCAAAGTAGCCCAGACAAACATAAAAACCACACAAGGCAGCATACGGCCCCTCTCCGCAGCAGCACCAATAGCCAGAGCAACCCTAAAGCGATCCCCGAATTAGCAAACAACCAAGCCCCACGATAAATTGGAGGGAAAATAATAATTTTCAACAGGAAAAGTACATACGTAATAGCAGAGAACATTCCCTGATAGACAGCAAACAGCAGGTCCGGAATTTTCTCACTTCCAATAGAGGGATAACCAAGGAGTCCCTTAAACCCGAAATTGTCAAAGTTTCCAATGAATTTACCACCAGTATGCGAGAAAGCCAAAGAATAACCCCAGAAGAACCACTAAAAGCCCTAAGTCAGACCGTTTCCCATACAGAAACATCGGGTGAAAACTTGAGCATGGCACCAGAACTAACCTGAAAGCTAACTACAGCGGTTGCCATCATTGACAACCAGATGAGAGAAAGAGCCGACTTTCTTCTCGCGAGTCCCGAATAGAAGAATCCGACCCCCGGGATCATCAAAAGGACGAGCGCAGTCGAGGTCATGACCCAGGCAAAATTGCCGCTCTAATAATCATCCAAATACCAGTTAGAAACATGTGACTATTGAACTACAAGGCAAGTAGCCACAAAAATAATAGTGGTAATGACAGAAGCAACAAGTGAATGAATAGGTCTGAACCTACCTCGTACCAAATGTTCAGATCCTGGGTGAGTGAATCACCCCCGAATGGTTTGGTTCCATTGAAAGGAACAAGTACGGCATAATTGAGATGATCTGGGTCATCCATTGTGGCTAAGCTCTACTACTCGTATATTCCCGTTTGCTGTTGAAGGTTTATCTTGGCGGGGAGTAGCAAAGTGCTAGAGTGAAATGTAGAGGGTGGTGATACGGGAGATCACAGCTACGGCACGGTACTCGTACAAGTATGGTGGTTGGATGGTTGTAGGTTGGTAGGTGCGGTAGGCAGGCGGCAGGTAGGTTCTGTCAGACAAAACAGTAGAAAACGGGGAGAGAGAAGAAGGGTTCGAATAAAACGTGCACGGTATAGGACGACGAATTAGTTGTTTGTATTAAATTTCCTTTTCTTTTCCCCTTTCCCTTTATTATCTTCTCGCAGCGCACGCTTTCTGGAGTGTCGAATAACCAGGGCCGGCCGCACGTTGGTTGGGTAGGGCAGTAGAGAACGACTGACACAGGCAGAGAAGGGGTTCTGCGAGGGGGAAGAGGGAAAAAAAAAAGGAAAAAGAAAAAGAAAAGATACAAAAACGGACTGTTCGCAAACAAGCAAGCCCTTCGCGCACACCTGTTAGAAGAAGAAGAAAGATAACTCGTTGTGTGGGCGAGAGATCAGGAACGAGAAGAGGGAAAGAGAGGAAAAAGGGCCAAATGAAAACGGACCGGGGCAGCGATAGTTATATCATCTTGGGCGGTGGTCTAGGGAAGAAATAGCGGCACTGAATTGTAGGAGAGGTAGCAATATCTGCGGTAGTGGGGGGCCCCCCTTCCCGGGCCATTGGGGAGGGGGGGTGGCCCAGGCTCTTGGGGGTTCCCATCCTTTGGTTTCTTTTTTCCTCTTCTTTTCCTTCTTGCATCGACCCCCCCAGACGAAAGGGGGCACAAAGCAAAAAAATAAAATAAAAATAATCCTGGACACCCAAAAGAAAAAGTACCGTTCTTCACCACGACCCTCGCACTTGCAGCAGCCTTCCTGCTGTGCACACTCCGAGGCTGCGCTTCATTCATTCATTCATTCATTCATCCCTTCCTTTCCTTCCTTCACTTCCTTTCCTAGGTCAAAGCCTCACTTATTTTTAATTTTCAGACAATCTCGGATCGGCAACAGTCTTCCCCCAAATTCAACTGTCTCAGCACCATTCCGATCTTCTTTCCTTCCCAGTCGCAGCCCCAGCGGAAGATGGCATCAGCAAAGTATCCTGCCAACGAATGCTGTATTCGTAATCAATCAATCAACTGAAGCAAGGACGAGACGAGGCAAAATGCTTGGACATCGAAAACAGTTCAAGTAACCTGCACCTAACACAGTTCATAATACAAGTATCCTTAATTGCTATAAAACAGGTGTTTATCGTACTAGATATCTGTATCAATCTACTTTGTTTGCAATAGTATCTAATTACAACACTACAAAGTATTCAACCCTCTAGTTCAAATCTCAAAATTGAAACGTCCCTCATGGCCACGAGCACTGCAATCCACGAGGAGTGAACAAATAAAAATAAAAATAGAATAAAGAGGCGATAAATCCCAATGGGCAACTTGCAGAAAGGCAGATGGTGCCGGCCGTCCGGCCGATGATGTGTACTCGAGTACAGTACAATATGCCTATGCTTTTGTGGGGGATTGCGCAAAGACACGACATTCGCTACTGTGCAGAGTTTTGAGGAATTAGGTATCATAACCAGACTGTTTTCTGCTACCATGGCACCAATTGCGAACCTGAACTTGTCCCCACTCGATGAGTGCCCGGAGATAAGGGTTCGCAAAACACATGCAAAAAATCTGTGCATATTCGAGGGCTCATACAGACTCACACCCTTATTTCCGGGCACAGACAGTACTCATTGCCCGGGACAAGTATAGATATTATAGATATTATTTACGGAACCACTAAACCTTATTTCTAATTTCCGCTCTCTAGTGCTGCATCCATCACGTTCACTCCAGACAATGCCTTCAACAGAGGCACGCCCTATCTTCCCAGGCCGACGGAAAAAGACTTATGCCCCCATTCACCAGGACTCTCCGAACCTCAAAACATCTAACAGACATGATCTCACCTTCCATTTCTTCTTCGTCTTCATGCCCGCCTAGCTGTGAGTGGAGCTATGTCCTGGGGTTTGACTTCAAGGTTCTGTTCAGGGTCCATCAGAGTATTCAATTATGTAAGCTATAAAGTTAATAGGTAAGGTGGCATCTTCCGTCACCCGAGTTGCAATGCGCAATGTACCGTGCAGTAATGTTACTGCTACTGCTCATTACCGTAATCCCAAAGGTTATAAAACCTGCGCGCCAAGCCTCTAAAACCCAGCCCAAAATCTGCGAGTCCTGGACCACGATTTCCAGGTGCTGTTGGAATTAATGAGTAGGTGTGCAGACGCTAAGCCAAATAGGTATTTTGCCTTTTTTAAAAAATATTCAATCGTCCTTTGTACTGTAGGTGTGGACGCCAGAGGTGTACGAGTACTGTTTGCTATCAAGGGGATTGCTGGTATGGGTATTGATAAGGCCTGGTGTCTTGCTCAGGGTGTGAGTTCTGCATGCTAGGAAGTACTAGTACTGCACTTCCCTTAACCCGTTGCGAACAAACGGCATAGTCGCCCCTTGTATCATGCGAAATTCGAGCAAGGAGGGACCAAAAGCCGTGGAGTGTCCCGAGTCCCTGAACGTGAGCACAAGCAGCAGTATCCCGGTAATAGCTTGGACTTGATTCCTCAGAACATTGCTGGGGCGTTGTGAAGTTCCAATACGGTACTCGTACTGTACTAATGTCGGCACTTTATCCGAACTCTCTTTCACTAGAGGCCCAGTTGAGTATAGCAAAAACCTAATCCGGAACGTTGTCTACAAGTGCAGTATGATGGATAGTGGAATTGTACTCGCATTGCAGCTAACCACTAATAGTACTCGAGTACTGTGCTCCATCTCTCAACTCTGGTACCAGTGATCGGTACAGGTATCATGCTTCCAAGCCACGAGCACTAAATCTGTGTGCTATCCATCTTTAAGATTTCAATTAAATTGAGTTGCTGATTGTGGTATGGTGCCAAATATTAACCGTGTGTGTGTCCCCATTGTTGGCATCCACCGACCAAGATACCTGTCAGCATACGATCGTACTTTGCCACTGCCAAAGACATGGTTACCATCGTGCCCGATCAACAAGTGTCGGTAGGGGAACAAAGAAGGCAACAACCGACCGACCACCCAAACCTGGCTCAATTTAATAGTCAAGAATCTCACCCGCAGTCAAAAGTGAATACTGGTATTGTCCATGACAGCCAGGAAAACCCACACACCCTCGTATCATACGGGTACCACAACATATCATAATTACTTTCCTCATAACTGAACCCAGGTCCAACTAGCCCGCCTCTTTTTCCATCCCATCCACGCGATGCCCGGGCGATAAGGGCTTCTAATACCATTGGTCAGACGCAACTCGTACCTGACAAACCAGCCACCTTTCATATAAGTCTTCTTTGTATTACCTGCTCGGCAACAACAGAAAGGAAACGAAAGTTGTGGGAATCAAGGGGGAAAGAGAGAAAATAAAAGAAAGAAAGAAAAATCCAAAAAAGGAACTATTCTTCCCCATTTCTGCTTAATTCTGGCTACCTTCTCGATCATAAATGGGAAGGGAGTTTGCTCCTCCGTTTGTCTCTGAACCTCTTTTTTTCTTTCTTTTTCCTCTTGATGGCAATTTGCTGTTTCAGTTATAGTTACGAGTAGAGAATCCAACTTTTCGATAGAAGAAATACGGTACGGTGGAGAGAGGGAGGGAGGGAGATCCCGATATGGCGAGTACGGTACTCGACTCGAGTACTGGTAATTTCCTGACGTTCGTGAAACGGACCGCTATTGCATACGGGCCCAGGATTAGCTAGGCCCCCGCAATTTTGGTGATATGCAATGGCAGTCCATTTGCAAAAGTCAGGAAATTGAGAGTACGAGTTACCGGGGAGTACCGGGTCCGCGGGCTTTGTTCTGCAGCGAGCGGCAGCGACTTTTTGACAGACCTGGTGGGGCGAATCTCCATGATAAGGTACCCACACAAAGTGCACCCCGTTAAAGAGTAAACAAGTAGGCAGACACATCATAAAATAGAAAAAAGTCTTGTGATAATTGCACCAGAAGAAATCAGCCTAAGCTGATGAAGTGAAGGTACAGTACTTTACAAGTCTGATAGTGATAATGTGCCTCTATAATAAGACGGCCTTGTCAGCTGGCCATCGATCAAAACTTGACGTACTGACCTGATCTCCCACTTTCCCTTCTTTTGCTTTCCCTTCGCTCCTACAATATCCTCCTCCGCCCTCCTCCGCCCTCATCCGCATCCTATCGAAATCGAAAGGGAAAAAAGAAAGAAAAGTTCCCCACAAAAAAAATGACAAGACCTGGGGTATGGCCTTTCTTCCTTTCCACTGCCCTGGATACGGCGACATCCGTGGTACAGCATGGAGCCTGGCGAAATTTTCCTTTTCGAACCCACAAGCAACGAAATCAAATTGAAAAAAACGGGCAAAGGGGAGAAAAGGATACGCAAGCCTTAAGCGATAAATCGCACAAATCCTCTCTCTCCCTCTCTCCCTCTAACTCGCGCAGCACAAGTACGAGACTGGATCATGAATACGATACCGGCAAGACCAACCAACAGCGCAACTAATGACCCTTTGTAGCCCTTATCAACGCGCTAGAAATTTGTGAGATAGATAGATATCGGGAGACTCGGCGTTCGTTCTCTCATTTCCGAAGGGTGGGGAGAGAAATAAGCTAATTAGCCTTAGCGCGCCAAGCGGTCTTTTTTTTTTTTGGACTTTCCATCTTGAGGTTATAGTATGATACTGTAATTGTGAACTTCATTGTAAGTTGTCAAACAGCCAAGCAACGGTGCCAATGAATCAATGAATGGATCGCACGACTTGGGTACACCGCTGGGTGATGGGCGAGGGAGAGGACAGGGCGGTAGGACAGGGCGGGACAAGGCATGCCGGGGAAGAGAGGCAGTAGGATGGCGAGGGGGGAGGGGAAAAGTGATTCGGCTGATATGAAACGGGAGTAGCATATGCTCATGATATAGACCGCCGTTATTGTGTCGTATTGTCGAAGTAGGGGCTGCCGGTTTCCAGTATCTATCTGTGGATCGAGTGATCGAGTGATCGAGAGCTATGGAAAACACATTAAACTTTAATAGGAGGAAAGGGATGTTGCTGCGGAATGGCTTTTGAGTGAGCGTGCGAGTACTGGCACTCTATCAGCATTGGAGAAAATGTATTGTTCCGCAAGTTAGGTCAATCGTGATGTGCACCCTGGAGAAGCCAGGTGCCTCTGCTATGATACTGCTACTTCTTCCCCCATCACGATGCCGGACGACGCAGATCAACTCCCCAACCAACCCCACCTATGGCCAACTTCAACCACAACCCAAAGGCTCGGGAGAGTCTGCGAAAGCGCTTATCCCATCACCACCTAAAGAATTGCAGAAATATTTAAAGAAATATCCACCTGCCGTGATGCCAGGGCCATTTGTCTGAGAGCTCCCGGATCAAAGCGGCCTAGGCTAACTGGGTCAAGCACCATCTGGGCAGCACTACACCCAATGCGGTGACAATCTGACATGCATTGCTCCATTAAAGCTTCTTCAATCCAAAGAAGGAAGCGATCTCTGCCTAACGAGCAAGAGAGGACTGCAGTAGGACCAGGGCTGATTTGAAGGGTCCAGCGCCAGACCATACGGATCGTTTGGCTTTCAGCGGGTACTCGAGTACTTGGGTGTGAGGGTAAGTGATCGGAAAAAAAGTGGTGTTGAGCCAACCACTTTTTTTCCGATCACTTTTTGCTCCATGCTAGTACTGAACCCACCCTCCCCCAGCCCCCTCCCCCACTTCTCCAGGATCTGGAATTTGCCTTCAACCGAGGGGATGGGGGTCAGGAAGAGTGAAAGGTGAGGAAGCTGTGGGTGTATTACCGGTAGTACAGCTACAGTGTGCCATGATGACCTGCCAGTCAGACTGGATGTTCCTAAAGCTGATTCCTGGCAGCACGTACAATGTTCGATTCTGGAGGGGATTCATTCATTCGCACCCTCCATCCCTCCCTCCCCACAGAGCCTTGTCGGAACGTTTAACCACCGGCACTGCAGTGATGCCTCCTCCCCAGTGGGACGACCGTTGTGTAGGGTGCCATGATGCCTTGCACGATAGGGCACCAGTACTATTTATAAACCACTCGGCCACACTACAGTAGTGGGGTGCATCCGAGTGAGTGAGTGAGTGAGTGAGTGGGCTGCGCGTGCGACTGGAGGATTGAAAGAAACCTTTTGGATGGTGGGTACTATGTATACGCTGAGGGTCCCCTAGGATGTTCGTAGGGTGTGACGTACGAGCGGGGCTAGGACGAAGATGAGTGGGAACTCCTATTAATGTTATTCTAGGGGTATCTAGCTCGTAGAGCCCCCTCACTCGAGCTTCATTTCTTCATAAATCGAACGGAATCTAGGCAGCTTGATTGGCATACATATCCTAACTTTTTAAAGGAAGGGAAATAGTTTGCGATAAATTATATCACACCGGTACGTGTATGTGCCAGACAGTGTGAGATATTCTTCTTCTTCCTGCTCTTCTTCCTTGTTCCATGATACCGTAAAATCTCATGAAATCCGCCGCCTCCGTCAGCCGTGTAACCTCCGGATTCAGACAAAAGCTCCCGAGAAGGATTAGAGGCTTCCTGACACAATATAAAATCAGCTATATTAGATCCCATTAACTAGTATTTGCAATTCTCTTAACCTATCGAATTAAACCCAGCCTGTGCTGACGGGGTGATATCCTCTGATTGTCTGATAGTGAGTTTCACGAGATTCTAGGGCACCGCATTCCTCAGGCTCACTCTATAGACATACTTGTATCGGCACTTCTACCAGAGTCGATCCCTTCCCCAGTGGAGCGCGCTTACTTACTTATCCACTTAATTAGGAAACAAGGTATCCCCCATACTCGGGTGCTATAGCCTAATGAATAGCACCCGTACAAGTAGTAGTCGGGAATGTGCCTAAGCGCGTACAGTACTGCACACGTGCTCGGAATGTGGTGACATTTGTAAAACGGACTGCTATTGCATACAATCAAAAATTGGCCAGAACCTCAGAATTTTGGTGGTCTGTAATAGCGGTCCGTTTTATGAAGGCCACGACATTACGGGCTATTGTGCGTACATATGCACGATAGATAGGTAGACCATCTTCTCCTACAAGTGTAGTACTACGCTCGCCTCGTCAGGCAGTAGTAGTACGGTAGCAGCACTGTACCAATACAATAAACTCGTATTCGGAGTTTCCGTATTCGGCGGGGCCACTGCGGAATTTGGGGGATCCCCGATCATATATCTGCTGGAAAGAATTGCTGTGCTTATAGTATTCTTTCTATTCCAACCCACCATCCATGCGTCTATCCATCCGGGGGAGCTTCTCTGTCTCGGGCTTTCGGAGGCTTTTAGGTTCGAGAACATATCTTCCTCGTCAGATGCTGGCACTTACCTACACGACTTACCGCATGGACGGCCATAGTATAGGCTTCTCAGCATGAATGTGCTGTGGTAACTGTCCTCTTATGCGCACCTTGCCAGCCTGCTGCTACTGGTACAACACAGCACAGTGGGAACTCGGGAAAATCCACTATCAGATGATCCGCAAAAATAAGTCCGTCAGCTTATGATAAGTTAGATTGACTGGTTGGGAGAATTGCGATACTAGTTAATGAGATCAAAGGATCTAGCCGGCCGATCTCATGTTTGCGTCAGGAAAACACAGACCCTTTTCAAGAGCCTTTGTCACCGAAACTGGAGATCAACAGGGGCAGCTGAGATAGAGGACTTCACGAGTTTTTACGGAACTTGTAGTGTGCTTGGTATATAAGCTCGGCTCTGGCCTCTCCTAGGTGAGAGCTGAGAAAGGATGCCCGAAAATAGGGATTAAAGAGATACGAGTATCATACACATACCAATATAAAGTTATTGAGCAGTTAGTTAACCAGCAAGGTAATCCCCGCCCTGTACGAGAACATCTCCCCCGGTGCTTGCGTTTGGCTAAGGAAATAACCCGTGCGTACTGTAGATAGAACCAATATAAAACACCCCTGTTTTCTGGAACTTTCTCAGCCAAGACACGTACTCCACTTTTGCAAGGCACCGGGGGAGTGCTTTTCGCACAAGACAAGTATTAACTCGCGGGCTTGTACGAAAACATATTCCCGGGCACTTGTATCCACTCACTAACTTTCCAGCTGGTACTCGTACCCGCTGCCTGCACAAACAAGTTTGCCGAGGACCACGATAGCCTATAATATCATATGAAGAAACAACATCACGAAACAAGGCAATCAGGCAATCAGGTACTACCATAATCTAATTCCCATGCGCGGCCGTTTGAAACACCTTCCTACCTGACTGCATCAACTACGAACTAGGAAGCCGCTCCGGGCCCCGGAGATCTAGGTCTCCGGATTTCTCCCAGACTCATGTCTGGCGTCGTCCGTTCCTTCACCAGCCAAAACCACATAATCTCCCTGACTTGTATCATATAGTACGGGCTATGGCAGAGTATGCGGAGTATGGTGCTGATACAGTGCTCGGATACAGTATCATACTCGTACTCGAGAACAAGGAATGGGTAGGAAGTGCCCGAATACTCGAGTATAGGGATTAGGAAAAGTATAGAGCTAAAGTTAATTATCTGTGCATACCTGAATGTCCCACAGAAACCCATAACCCCCCTATTTTCGGGTACCTTCTTGCGTGCTGCGAGTTCCAGTGGATGAAACGAATATTGAGATAGCCCCAACTGAGCGACTACTGTAGCTAACGAAAGTCGCAAGTATGACACTTGGCTACTGTAAGGGATAAATCTGTGGCAAGCAAGGCAAGCAAGCAAGAGGAACACCCGAGGTACCCAGCGCCGCCACAGTCGTACCGTGGCATAGGCGTGGGGACAAGATCTAAGGGCTACTCCACACATCTACTCGAGAGTACTGTACGAAAAGTCGCCATATCCGCCGTTGGTAGCCGTGAACCCCCTTCTCTCCCTTCCTTCCTTCTTTCCTTCTTTCCTTCTTTCCTTCTTTCTCCCCTGACTCGACTTCGGAGCTTGGGCCGCGGAAGAGCTAGCGAGCGGTGACATGCTGCATGGATGCACGCTGTGTTTAAACTTAACGAAGGAAATACTTATCTTTACAATTCGCAATTATTGATGGATAGAATGCGGGTACGGTTAAGGGGGGATTCTCGGCACGGTCCTCTCATAATAAAAGAACCTAAACCTAGTCTCTCAGTCAGCAAGCGAAGCAACACGGCAAACCCCCCTTGCTTGTCTGCTCGCTCGCTTGCTACCCCGATGCCTCACCGAAATTGTACCTGGGTCGATGGAAACCTCCTATTATATGATGCAGTTGACATGATGCTTGACCAGCAGAGCCCTTCCTTCGCCATGCTGCGACCCCCTGAGTTGTAAAGAGGCGGCCGTCGAATTGACTCTGCCCTGCATGCGATCCGTACTCAGTATGCGGATACTACCGCTTGATTTCCTTCATTTATTCCTGTCCGTCTGTTCGTGGCACAGTGGGGGAGAATCATTATTTTGGCCGAAATTGTCTGTGAGGGGGATCACGTTGTGGGGTTAAGTTTGGCCTACCGGACCATCTCCTCGTTCGTATTGGCGGAACCACGGTCGAAGCTGTCCTCAAAGCACCCGAGGGGATAATAACGCCACATGCTCGCGCATTCAGGTACAAGTAAATTCCCCGCAGATCCCCGAGGTTAGAAACGTTTATTGGCCGGGTCACGTTTGGAAGACCTTAGCGTTTCCCTTCTAGCCAAGTATTCCTCCAGCTTTCGAGCTAAGATTCCCTGAACTTGGCATACGGGCATGAGCGAAGGGATCCTGTACTCGTACTCTAATAGCTCCTCAGGGACCGGCACAGCACGGTAGGGTAGTCCCCGCTCCCCGCTTCCCGCCGCCCTGCATGTAATTTTTTCTTTTCGAAAATGTATCATTTGGGCACTTACTCGCTTCCATGGATGATAATCCCACTCGTGAGGAAGGAAGCTAAACAGGCGTTGAACCCCGGGATAAGTAGGCGTGGCATTAATTGCGCAATCTCAATATTGGTAGTCTAGCCTATTCTACTACAGCGATGGAAAGGGAAGAGCGGAAGGAGGCATCGACTAGCTCTTTTGCCATACCCACCGGTACCGGTATCGTGGGAGCAGTGTATGTAGCTACAGTAGCGAAGACTTACAATGCTAGCCCCCCCCACCCAACCTCAACACCGTAGTCCAATGACCAGACGAGTAAAATGGGCACCAAACAAACATCGCAAATCAGCCAAGCAAACAAAAAATTGGCCACCATCTCAATCTTAACCCCAATCAAACAACTCCTTCGACCACCAACATGATAATCCTCCCAAAAAGCTCGAACGGCAACGTGCCACCCTCTCTCCCTCCCCTACCTGGCGACACAGAAGCTCGCGATTGAGAGCCCTCCTTCATCCCCGCTTCCACACCTAAGCGAAGCTCCATCACACCAACTCACTCGCTCCCCCTCACCCTCCTTCTTTTTCATGTCATTATGATATGTATTAGACTCGCCACCCATAACTCGAGTAAATGGCCAAAAAAGAAAAGCAACCCCTCCCCCCACAGAGCGATCGTGCGTGCAGCGACGTTGGAATATACTCGCATGATGTGCACCAGGGGCTCGGGCAAGATTTTACGTAAAAAGATTGCCCGGGTGAATTGCGCCGTTAAATTTGACCATGTACGCGTTCCAGTGCTGGTGTTCCAGCCATGATACTGTACCGGTACCGGAACTGTAAGGGGGGGGAGAGGTTGTGCAGAAGTTGTTACCTGGAGATGGGTTTTCTTTTTTTTGTTGATTGGTTGGTAGGTTGGTTGGGAGGGTGGGGGTGTGGGGGAGAGAAGGTGCGGGCTTGGAGTGGTTGGTGGGTCATGGTGTGTCACTCTATTTTATTTATTTATTTATTCTCCTGTGGGCTTCTGGGATCGTCTCGTATCATGGCACAAATTTACTATTGGAGCTGATTCCTTTTGCGGTTTATGGGGTATCGGTTGCTTCGTCACCGTGTCGCTTGATCAAGGTTAAGGTAATCGCGTACCCTTCTAGAATATTAAGTAAAAACCCATCCACCGCTGGTGAGCGTCTGGGAATTTGGAGTACTGCGCTACCTGCGGCGTAGGAATAAGCTCAGATATCTTTTAGATATGCCCGTCTATCTAACATGATGCTTTATGGTACCCTACTTGCATTGTACTGTACCGTAGTAGTTAAACATGGTCTATAAGCTCTCTTGGCTCAGATTCCTCTTCCACCTCCTCCGATGGTAACTTAACTACCACAGCGCATCCCCATAAGCAACCAATCCAAGCTGTGATAACACTACGAGGATTTTACACATAAGTCCTCCTTTAGTCATCCTCCTTAGCTTTACCAAATCCTACTTCTGGTTCTGTGCGGGGAGAATGTGATGCGCCATGGGCTGTCTTTAGTCAACCCCCCATGCGAAGGGAAGGAGAGGAAGGAGGATTCGGAGGTGCTGTGGTGGTGGTGTCATTTATTATAAGTATGGGCATGTAACGGAGGGTAGCAAGTTTAACTTACTGGTAACCTAGATTCTACGATAGGAAGACATGTTATTCATGGACTGTGAAGGGATCGAGGGTAGGAAATAGGGGCGCTGAAGAGGTTCTCGCATTTGATGCTCGTGGGAGTGGGCACAAGTGCGTTGGTGGATTTTTGGAGAAGCCTTGCTAAGAGCTTTGGCTAGATGACATCTAGCCCTGGGGATCACCGGTTCCCGAGTGTCCTTATCCCATACAATTGGATAAATGGTGGCTCAAGGCTACTGATGATGTGCAGCGAAAGTATTGCTCTGTCGAAGATCTCGAGTGATACTCTGTGCACTTGATCTCATTTTAGGGATTTGACTCTTGGGCGGTGGGGTGCAATCTAGTACATATTGCCAAGGGGCTTGGAGAATATCCAAAGTCTACTTTTTTATGGCCGAAATTACTAAGAGTACTAGTATATGGAGTGTGGTCACTGCTCGTCTAACTAAATAGATAACTTTCGCCCAAACACCCTTGTGCAGACCAAGAATGCCCACTTTCAAAACAAGCTCATTAGATCACTTAATATTGGCCGATATCGTATGTTGAAAGTGCCAACACAAGCTGTAGATACGCCGGTGGGGATCGGCAATGTCCTGTTGAAGTAGTAGAATCGATGAATGGTTGGAATGGACGTTGTGTCTAGCATGGCGGCTTGAAATGTAGCTCTTTTGTCGTGTTGTTCGCACCAAGAGGAAATGATTGTATTGAATTACTGCCGAGGGGGCACTGCTTTTACATGGTAGCTAAACAACTTGGCTCAGGGCAAAGCATTCGTCCCCTCCGTGGTCTGGGCAGCATCCCGGCCGCCGTTGTCCCTGGGCAAGGCAGGCTGCTTTTTTATATGTAAGAAAGAGGGATGTTATTTCTGGACGCTTTGTTATGGCAAAAACCTTCTGCGCAAACCGCTGTAGGCCCGGGGAAGGCACCAAAACTGTGGACTGAATGTAAAGTGATGTTCTAGTCCTATAGACTGAAAATTTCCCCAAACTGTAACACTGTCATAAGAAATGTCGGTTTTTGTTCGATAAGAACCCATGAAACCCTTGTCATTTAAAGTTTTTTCCTAGGAGCGCGGTGACAGTACACACTGGGGCACTAGAGAACCAAACCATCCACCACAGTGCTGTCTACTCAGATGGCTCCCCCGATAGCGCAAGATATGGATGAAGGGGATGGTGTGTATCGTAGGCTGCTCAAGCTAAATCCGCATTGAAGCGCTAGAAAGGTGTGCCCACGGCGAGTCTGTATCGAGGGTGGAATTGGCGTTCTCTCAAACGCCTTGATATATTATAAAGAGAGTAACGAATTGGTGATTTGCCTTGTGAATTGTGATAACAGTACCGGCCACAGTTGGATTAATCTTACGGAACCTACCAGCTAGTGTCTATCCTGATGGTCTGAGAGGTGGTAATTTGTAGCTTATCCATGCAGCCAATACCCCCGGAGTCGATTGGACAGCTTGTCCAATGGAAGGGCGCTGGGAGCAGGAGACATCTGACGCCCCTTGCAGTGCCACTGTCTGTGGTGTCGAGGATTTTGCGATGTTCCGACCGGTGCACGATAGAGGGGGGGAGGAGTGTGACTAGGAATGATGGCTTTGGTAGACAGGGGATGAAGCAATGAAAAAGCTGTGCTCCAGTTTATCCAAATAGCCCGGGCGTACTTGATGCTGCTAATGTAGCCGGGCTCTGCCATGGGCTGGATTTCCATCCTAGGCAATGTGATGCTTGCAGGGTGGCTCCTTAAGATTCGTCTGTTCCAACTGATATCATGGAGATGAGTGCTAGTAGTGCTGGCGCCCTAGTGCAATCATTGCTCTTTTAGCCGCTGTGCCCGCAAATAACCCATCACCGCAGAGCTCGAAATTATTGGAGAAAGGAAATGTGCACGGCAGGTCCATAGCTTCAAGTCTGTATTCCAATCACCAAATATCACTCGGGTTCAGCCTATGCGAAGGTGAGCCCGACGCGATAAATATTTCTTCCGGCCAGGCAACAGCCATTTGGTATCTGCTTATAACTGAGCATCCGGTTGCGGCGCCACACTGAAAAGGTCTGTGGCACTTGAAGCAGATCTTGGACTTCAACTCTCTCCCTCTCTCCCTCTCATCAAAGCTCAGAATCAGTTAAATTCTAAGCCCCTCTCGAGAGCGCTTCTTCTCTCTCTTGACTGTCCACTTTCTAACCTTTTATTCGTTCTTTTTCCGGGTAAAAATGCGACTCGCTGTCACCGACGTGTCTGCCGGTTACCGGTGCGAGACCTCTCGTTTCACTTCAGTCCTTTTTTGGCCGACACCCTATTGGGTTGCGCCGCACGACACCCCTTCCTTTACCCACGAGCCTTTAACCTCACCTAATTGCCTCGAGGGTCTTGCAGTCTACTAAAGAAATACGAGGGCGCTCTATTCCGTTTACCCACCGCCTGTTTCAGCGTATGGCTACTTCATCCGTTAGGAAATTGGACCCGGACCAGTTCTCTGGACAAAGAGGCGTTCATTTTATTTCTAACGATTTCCCTTCTGATGTTCATCGGCTCAGCGGATCTCTGGATGGCGTAGCGCGTCCGTCGCATCAGGACGATTCCACTTCTTCCGACGACTCTCAACGCTCCGGTCGGCAAATGTCTGTGGAGTACGATGAATTGGATTTGGATGTCGACGAGGAGACGTTGGTGTCTAGGGATGATATTGCCCCGATTCACAATGGAAGTTATTCCTCTTGGGCTGGGTCGGGGAAGATGGGAAATGGCGTCCGCTCCTTACCGTATCCCCTTTCCGAACCTTCTGGAAGAATGTCACCAGAAGGCGTAGTTGATCGGTCGTCACTACAAAGGCCTTCTGCTCCCATTCGAGTGCCATCGCATACTTATGCTCCCGGATTACATCGTCACCCAATGAATATGACAAACGAGCGCTCAAGGCATAGGTCTTCATCGGCTAACCGGTCCCGCCGAGATCCTAGCGCGCTCTACCGGTCCCAGGAAAAAGCCTACGTACAGCGGTTGCGCCAAGATCCGAATAGCGATTATTTCAGCTCTGGTTCTAGCCTTTTGGGCTCTTATCAGCATGAGTTTGAGATGGAGGATGAGTCTCCTTCCGAGGTTCACTTTGGGGATGATATTTATGATGATACGCTGTTGCTTTACGGTCACGATGAGATGGAACCATCGGTAGAGGAACTCAAAATTCCCGAGAATAGGGAGCGCCTGGAGTGGCATTCTATGCTCGCATCAGTTTTGATGGGGGATGTGGTTAAACAAGAGAAGAAACGGTTGATCGGTAATACAGAAGGGAACGAGGGCGTAACTATGAAGACTGAACTCTTCATCGGTCTAAGGGCGAAAGTGTGTGGTCGATCAATTCCGGCCCAGAGGAGGATTCTGGAGGAGGGTAGGGCGAAAGTGGATACGCTTATTGGTGATATTGTACGGTTTGAAATACAAGGGAAGGATAAAACGGAAAAGAGCCCGAGAGAGCAAGTCCAAGACATCATTTTGAGATGGGAGAAATGCGAGCAACTGTGGCCCACCCGGGCAGCATTGATCGACGCTAAGCCAGATTGCGCTTCCTCATCCTTCACGGCAAGTTGGGACGCGATTGTCGCCTGGAATAATATCACCGAACTGATCAATACAGAGCTCAAAATCCTTCAAAACTGGGTTGGGAATGATGGCTTGGATTTTGCCCGGCAAAATGTTAATTCCGCGAGCGATGTTTCCAGTATTGATCGGGAGTCGTCGTTCTTGGATCGGATATTGAAGGAGGATAACCTGAAGTCGTTGATCGGGGAGAGCAACATGCTACTTGGCTTGAGCAATGTGATTGGTAAGGCAAAGAAGACTCTAATTGAGTATGCCGAGGCCTTTGGGAAGCGTCATCTACCACCATATGTCGAGGAGCTGCTCGTTCTCATTGGATTTCCAACAAGGCTCATTGAGGAGGTTATCGGCATGCGCCTTAAGTATGCCGAGAATATGAGGGAACCAATGTCCCCCATGATGACGGACCAGTTGATCATGCAATTCCAATCCGTCCTCCAACTTGCTGTGAAGATTAAGCAGGAATACATGGTGATTTCGGACCCGGAGCCTGGCTGGGATCTCCCTCCCTGCATGGACGAAAACTTCGAACAAGTAGTGTTGCACGGGTTGAGGTATTACTTCAAGCTTATTGGCTGGAGGATCGGGTCCAACAAGAATACCTTTAAGGAGGCCGAAATCCTTGAGACGGAATGGCATTTCTCCAATGATATTGGCCGGTACATCGAGGGGGGTGATATTGAGGTCGCCGAGCAATTTAGGTACGCTGGGGAGACTGCAGAGGGATTGGTGCAATTAACTGACACAATGCAGCTCCTTAACGAGCAGATTACTTAGCAGATTGATGGGTCATTTCGAGAAGGAGTTACAGAAACCTCCGGAGACCAGGGGAGAGGATATCAGCAAGCGGTATAAACAAATCTTAGACTCCGTTCGTGTGCGGCAGCGTAAATTGTTCCGGTTTTCAAGGTAAAGCCCCTCATTTTCTATTTAAGATGTGGCTAATCTTACCTTCCCCCCTCCTTCAAGACTTTTAAGCCAGCGTTTCGAGAACGCGAGCGAATACAGCGTTGAAAAGCATAAACTTAGAGGTTTAGTCGATTCCTTGATAGAGTCGGGTCACTTTTTAGTCTACACTGCTAGTGTAGAACATGAGGGGGTATATTTTGTGGCGGATCCATCTTTACATGACCGCCCACATCAGATCCAATCGATCCTCCGGACATGTTTCCACGACGATGTCGTCCGAGAGGATCCATCTTGCCCATATGTTCTGGTCATCTGTCCCCAAGACCAACTACCCTGGGATGGGCTCATTTCGAATATTGACATGAAGGAGCCGATTGTGGATATCAAGCCCGGAAGACTACGTCTAGTGGCAGACGGCTCCCAGACAAGACTGGCAAATGCTCGGGCGTCATTCTCTCACTTGACAAATCACAGCCTTGACATTTTGATCGAACAGAGGGCTAATCTTCCGCGGGTCAACCAGGAGTTGATGAAGATCAAGAAGACCACCTACAGACTGTCGAACACTATTATGGATAGCGTGGAAAAGATCCGAAGGCAGACCGCAGGACTGGGCTGCCAGGAGCTTATCCAGACTTGTTTTGCCTTTGCAACAGAATTTGGACAGCGTTCAGTGCTTTACATGGACAATAACCGAAAGGCGATGAACAACCTCAAGCTTACTCGTCTTGCCATAGACTGGGTCAGCTTTGTATGCGATGACTGCGTTGCTTCTAACCGTATGACCTTTCGATGGGCTGTGAAAGCGCTTGAATTTGCTATGGTGATGACCCGTGGCCAGAACATCCTCTCCTTCAATGAGGCAGAGTACGAGCGGCTAAGGTCCAAAGTCGCCGGCTGCATGTCACTCTTGATCTCGCACTTCGATATCATGGGTGCTCGTTCAACACTCGCGGCGCAAGCCGAGAAGCAAAGAATGGAGATACTCGCCGGCCAGGCCAAGAAGATGGACATGGGTAAACTCCTTGAAGATAACGACGCCGCTAACCACGTACGAGAAGAATGGCTCCGCCAACTGACCGAAATCGACAACGCTCGCAAGGGCCTCCTCAGCGAGCGACAAGCCCTCGGCCGGGTATTAGACGACAGCAACCAAACTGACCGATCTCTAACCTCCCTATCAAGGTCCTCCTTCTCGAACGTCTCCCTCCGCTGGCAACAAGGCCCATTCGTCGGTGGTGGCACCTTTGGCACGGTGTATGCAGCAATGAACCTAGACTCGGGCTACCCAATGGCGGTCAAAGAAATCCGCCTCCAGGACCCTCAAGTAATCCCGCAAATTGCGAACGCCATCCGTGAGGAAATGCAAGTGTTAGAACTCCTCGACCACCCCAACATCGTCCAATACTTCGGTATAGAAGTGCATCGCGACAAAGTCTGCCTCTTCATGGAGTACTGCTCCGGCGGCTCCCTAGCCGGCCTCCTCGAGCATGGTCGCATCGAGGATGAGACCGTCGTTATGATCTACACCTTGCAAATGCTAGAAGGCCTCGCCTACCTACACGAGTCGGGCATCGTGCACCGCGACATAAAACCGGAAAACATCCTCTTGGACCACAACGGCATAATCAAATACGTCGACTTCGGCGCTGCCAAGGTGATAGCGCGCCAGGGAAAAACGCGCGGCGGCGGCGCAGCTACTGCGGTCCGCACAAACCTTAACTCCATGACCGGAACACCCATGTACATGTCCCCCGAAGTGATCACGGGTTCGGACAAGGGCCGTCACGGCAGTATCGATATATGGTCCCTAGGCTGTGTGGTGCTGGAAATGGCGACCGGGCGAAGGCCATGGGCGAATCTGGATAACGAGTGGGCTATCATGTGGAATATCGCTGGGGGGCATCCGCCGCAATTGCCAGCCCCCGATCAGTTGAGTCAGAGTGGGATCGACTTCTTGAAGAAGTGCTTTGAGAGGGATCCGGGGATTAGGCCTTCTGCTGCGGAGCTGTTGCAGCATGAGTGGGTGCGTTTTGTCCTCTTTCCTTTCCTTTGCTCGCTTTGTTTGGCTGGAAGGGGGGTTAATCGTAGGGATATAGATCTTAACCATCAGAAACCAAGTCATCGAACCATCCATCTCTCCAAGCGAGACCTCGAGCGGAGCCAGTAGTCGGTGATATTATAAATGGGTGTAACCTTTTTCTCCTCTTTTCCTCCCTTGTTCCTCCCTTGTTCCTCCTTTTTCTTCCTTTTTCTTCCTCTTTCTACACTACCCTTTTTCTTTTTCGTCTTTGAATATGGGTGTTTTGTGTTTGATTGGATTTTTTGAATATCGTGTCGGGGATCCCCGGCTTGTACGTCTTCCGCCTTGAATTTGTTGGCTTGGTTCTGTCTCTCTTTATCATATCGTACATGAGTCGGCATGAAAAAAAGGAGAACACGAGGAATTTTATGGATTGTATTTTATTGTGGTTGGTTGGAGTTGGATGTGATTACCATGTTTGTTGATTTGGGAGGGTAGCTTAGGGTAACAAGGTTGGGATTGGTGAGTGGCAAATAGTGTATTGGATCCTTTATATTCATGGTTGGTCACTCGGTGAAGTCATCGTCTGACACCGGTAGGATGGGATAGGATCCTCGTGGTGTTCGATATGCTCGTCCGACCCAATACCCTGGATGTCACAACCGGTAACCCCAGCCTGAATAATTATGCAAACCAAGGGCCAAAAGCCGTACGGTAAAGGCAGAAGAGGATAGTATTCCAGTAAAGCTCTTGGGCGCACGCACAGTACCTGGCCCGCCATCCCGCTATGGAATAGCCAATGTGGGAAGAAGAGCCTGGAAATATAGCTCAAGTTCCTAGAATATAATATTATGTAGCATATCTATCGACAACAGCGTCCATCTCGTGCGGGGAGCCCCTATACTCCACCCCGGAAATATCCGATTCTGGGAGGCTACGGTATACTAAGTACCTTCATCGCACGTTGACTTCCGGAGCTACGGATGTTGTTATATTAATCTTGACACGCTCGCTGCTGTAGACGGCGCAGTTGGAGTGGAAAACAGTCACGACTTGATCAAGCAATTGTTAGGATACTTTCTTTCTGGGAATGTTTGCTTTGTTGTAGACCTACAGTTACAGCACTGTACAGCACAGCACAGTGCGAAAAGAGTCATTTTTTTTGGGGGGGGGGGGGTGATAAGTTCCATACTGGTGGAGTGCTGTACTGGTAAGCTAGTGAGAGGGAGCCGAAGGGGGCAGAGAGGTTGGTCCGAGTTGAAAACGCAGACGGCCAACTGTAACAGTATTTGCGATCGAGCCACCTTTTGGCAACGTTGGCTTCAAAAAGAGTGGGACACTGAGAATTCCCTACAAAGACCCAGTGGAGGTCTACACAAAGGAGCTTTGAAGTGAGTTGCTTCACTTGAGCGATCCCCCTCCGGCATTCCTTAAAATATAGCACAGAGTCCTCCCTGTCTGGTGAGATAATTTCGGCTTCTTTTTGAGGAAAATGGAGTAAGTTACCATCCATTCACTTCGTTCAGAGCATGAAGGAAAAAGGACGGAAGATATCTACTGCAACAAAACGGAATATAAAATACATTACATCATTGCCCAGCACTCCTTCACTTCCACTACAATATTAGTATGATATCAATAGCTACAATCGCTCTTCAAACACAATTCCCACAAGCTCGTCCAGAATCGTATACACAATCGATGAACTAACCCCCCCCCCCCGCGCACACGTCAGTCCAACCCACCTTATCAAGGGAGAAAAAGGGAGGGACACACTTCAGCCTCCCATTGTTCAACCCAGCAAACAACCTTCTCCCAGCAGCTCTAGCATTTTCCCTCCCAACAACACTCCCGGCAAGGTCCGGCACGAGCGTAGCAAGTATGATCTTGGCTTCATTCCTTGCCCTGACCTTTTCCTTCGCACTCCTCCCTGCCTGTTGTTGTTGCTGCTGCCCCGCAGCCGCTGCCTCCTCCGGCCAGAGCGTCGCCTTCAGCATGTCCAGATACCGGATAACTCCCTCCTCATCCGCTAACCCGCGCACCTGCTCGCGTACCTTCCGCTCTATCGTGCCACCGAGCAACTGCTGCAACACGACTACTACAGCGCGGCCGCGGAGCCAATTGCTTCCCCGATTTAACTGGAATACTTCCAAGAAGATATCGCAGATGGGTTTAACGAAGGGTGTTGATTCGCGGTTTTCGAAGGCGGAGAGTTCGGCCTCCGCCTCTGCTGCATCGATGGTTTCGCCCGGGATTATGCTCGGAGGATTGAATTGGTGCTGGATCTGGGGGAGGGGGGGGAAGGGGATGGAGGGGGGAGGGTTTTGTTGGGATAGTTGGTCTAGCAGTGGGATTGTCCCTAGGACGTCTTCCACCCCGTCCGCCATCGAGTTGTAGAGCCGGGACATTATGTCGCGGCGGTAGTCTGCCGGCGTTAATATGGCCGGGTCGGAGGAGGCGGAAGGTGTGGGTGCAATGTGATTTTGTGAGAGAAAGGAACGGAAGGTTCGGCTTCTGCAGACGTCTGGCAAAAGGAGGAGGGAGTGGAGGTAGGCTTCTAGTGAGGCTCGGCGTTTTTCTAGAAAGTCTTTTTGGAACTTCATTACTACCCGGCGTCGGGGGAAGCCCAGCGGCTTGACGCTTGGGAAGGTGCTGCGGAGGGTTTGGTGTAGGTTTAGAAATTCGCTGTAGCGGCGGGGAACGGTCCAGGTTGCCGGCGGCACCTGGTCACCGGCGGGGCGGTGGACCTCTATTATATCTGTGCAAAGTTAGTTCGATGGCGGTGAGGAGGTGACAAGGGGTGAATTACAGAGAGCGTATTCTTGACCGTTCTCCTTGCCGACTTTGATGGATTTGATCCTTATTGTTGCGCGGCCCTAGGCAGCTTGTTAGCGATGGTATATCAACCCAATGGCATAATTGGAAGAAACTCACATAAAGACTATTATCACTCTCCTGAACAATATACTGCTGTCTCTGAAGTTCCTTCCTCCGAATCTCACGATGTAAACTAGCCTTACTCTTCCGTAGAATCCTTAGCTCGACAGTGTTATTCGTCAACTCTGCCTTCCGGTAAAGGCTGTCGACAACCGCCTCCTGAGTAGACAGCTTTTCGATATCAAATGTCAAGGCAGCGATCGCCTCCGCCAGTCCAAGATCGCCGGGAGCGGCCTGTCGAATCTCGTCATCAGATCCACTACCCCCAACGATGCTATCCTTGTCCTCAGCTTCCTCGCCAGAAGAGTGACGATCGACAACAGCCGCCTCGTCAGGAAATAGCTCGTCGTCAGCAAATACGCCACTGCTAGAACTCGCACCGACGAGGCCGAGGGAAGAAATACTCGGCGGCTTCGGCTTCGCTTTATCTTTGACTGCGGATGCCACTGTGAGCTTCTGTACATTCCCGTCACCGTCCCCGTTGCCAGTCCCATTACTGTTGCTATCCCGGGATGCGTCGATCGAGCTCCGCGGTGAATTGGGTCCTGTTAGAACAGGACTGTTCTGGAATGGTGAACTTCTGCTCCCGTCGAGGCTTGGGCGGTCTTCGATGATGTCATTCAGCGCTGCTTCCATTGCTTCCACGATACCATTTTCTGGGCTGCGTCTTCTTGGTTCTTGTTGGGGTTGGCTGAGGTACTGTGAGTATTGAGGTGGCCCCTCGTCAAGACTTTGTCGGGAGTTCGACGGCGGATCAAAGTCCCAATCCTCCAGAGACCTTTCCACGGGCCTAGCTCCGTCCAGCGAATGCCTCGACGATATCATAGGATCCGATGTCTCTGAGGGATGCGCGGCATTGGCCCAAGAAGAGCTCCGGACCATTTCTTGGCTCATCCGGCCAGACACAGGCCTTACTTGTGCTGCGGCAGTCTCATCAGAGGCCAAATACTTGTAGAATAAATCACTAGCCCTGAACTCGGGAAAGTCCTTCTGCTGCATCTCCTCAAGCACCGCCGTCTGAGCTCTTAGTACAGCCGCTCTTGCCCGTATGTACTGTTCCTGTGTTGCATTACTTCCTGCTTTGAGAAACTCTTTCACCGCGAGTTTGGTCTTTTCCCGTATTTGAAGCTCTGCCATCGATAAATATGCTTCATGGATCTGGGCAAGGTCAGCTCGATCCGACGATGTCCAAGCTGCATGAGCGGTAGAAGTGGATGGTTCTTGCTCGTCGTCGGATGATGATACATCCTCTTCCAAAGGATTACGGAGGCCATCGACAACAAGCCAAAACTGTACTAAAGGCAAGCGTCTACGTCGGTCCATATGCTCCTGGGGGGTCGATCAGCAAAACTGTTCTTATACCGTAGAAACTGCCTACAAACCATAAAGTAAGACAGCCCAGATGAATCCCGAAGAACTTGCTGCAAAGTTGCAAACTCCAAGTGACTAGTCGTAGCTTGCTTAGGAACGAACATCTCCGAATGTGTCCTTGCAGGTCCACCGCCTGGCCCCGCAACACCAGTCGATAATTGAGCAACCCTTTTATCAACCTCTCGCTTGCCAGCCTCTAACCTACGTAGGTAGACACTCCATCCCTCCTTTGGTTCTACCCTTTCATCCCTCTTCAATTGAGCACTGACCTCATTTCGCAATCTTCTGGCGTCGGAGAGATTGTTACAAAGTCTAATCGATCGAATAAACCGCTCGAAAGTACGTTCGTCGTCTTTAGCAGAAAGCCGTATGAATGGCTGACTTGGCGCATGTTCCACCTGAGAGTAATTCCTCAAGTGGGTGAGGGAGTCTGGGCGCCGGGGGGTGGCGTGTTGATCCAGGGCAGCTCTGAGCTTTCGAACGGTTTTACGATCTTGGAGAGTTGACCGACCCTAGAGAGACAAACAACGGTTAGCAATGCTACACAGCAATAACACATACATATAGCAAGCTTCTTATTAGAAAACGAGGAATTGCGGCAGGTACAATAGCTTCAATAAATTGATTCCAGGTATCTGGGTCACTTAGTGTCCCCATAACCGGGAACAAAATCCCACAAGCCACAATCTCTTTCACAATCGCCACAACGGCCCTACTCTTCCTTTCCCTCTCAGGCAATATCACGGGCAATATCTTATCCACCAGAAGCCTCAAATGGTCCTGCTGCGCAAGCTTTGTATCCGAGAACTTCAAGCTAGCCGCAGGGTGAAGCTTCCCCTCGCGGTACTTGCCAGCAATCGCCAAATCCAGCTCCTCCGACTCGGTAAGATCTTTGTTAAGATGCTTCCCCCTGACAGCCCTCTCAGCGGCGGAAAAATCGTGCAAGTGAGCCGTCAGCAGTGGGACAATCTTTCCGACGATAACTTCCACAAGGTCCAACATCTGTATTCGATCCCGCAAGACCTCCAGCGCATGACGAATTGTCCGATCGACCTGGATAGTGAATGACGGGTCAGAGGATATCTTCGAGTACCAAGAGTTTACGAAGTCCCGAAGGACGTTCTCAAGAATCGCATCGATAGAGTCCGAGAGCACGAACGACGGCGGGTATAAGGGTAGTCTGTGGAAGGAGTCTTCCAACGCTATCGCTTCGACTTCCTTGGGCCAGAGGGCTGGCGATGCGAGGGCGAGGGGCTTGATGGTCTTGAGGACATTGTTGTCACTTGGGCGGCGGTGGACGGTGAAGAGTCCCAGGGCCAGGAATAGGATTATGGATGCGGCGCTGCCTGTGAAGAAGGCCCAGAGGATTAGGCGGAGGGAAGGGAAGTATTGAGCTGTTGTGTTGAGGAGCAGAAGCAGGATCACAGTGGTGAGAGCGAGAGAACGGCGATGCATCGAGGTCTACATGTGCGAGTTAAAGTGTTAGTCTTGAGTGATGCGGTCGGTGGGTGATTGGCGGTTGGGGCGGGGGGGCGGGGGGGAAGTTTGTTTCTCGGCGAAAGTATGATAAGCTTGGGTGTTGAGTTGTAACTTTGAAGATAATATATTGGTGTTGAGCCAAGCTTTCGCCGGAGCTGCAGGTGCTCCCGCGAGCCTACCACATCCGTAACCATGGCTGATACAGTCGCACTTCGCTGTCCCGGACCTCAGTCTACCGGATCCCCCGCTGCCCCGGATGAAATTCTCTCAATTCTAAATTGTTCTGCTCCAAAACCTAACCTGTTGTCCCGGATAATTCGCTATCCCGGACGGATTCCTTGGATTTTGGCCATCCGGGAACAGAGAGGTGCAACTGTAACCAACATGGCAAGCCTCGGGCAGACACCAGAAGGTACCACCACTCTTTCCCAATAGTACCCCAATATAACATTGAGGGATCAATCCTTCGATTTTCACACCAGGAGAAATGCAGGAAAAAAACCAAACTAGTCTATGCTCACTTTCCAAACTATGAACTCGGGTCCCATCAAAACCCCAGTCTACACATTTTCATGCAACACATAGAACAGTTTGATGTTACTAACTACAGACCCCAGACCACGGGCCACCGTGACCGTTATACGCCAAATGCTAGCTTCTAACCCCAATCCTAACCGCGCAAAGTATTCGAATTACATGAAGAGTAAGAGCAAGAATTAAAGGATACCCCCTCCCCTACCCCCCCACAAACACAACCCACATAAGAAAAACCTAATAAAACCCCACATGCCCTCCTAAGAATCCCGAGAAGATGGGACATTAATTACTCAGGGAATTCGTACTTCTCCGTCCACTCTACTCTCTGGGTCATTGCTAGGTCTAGTAGCCAGTCCGCTCTGTAAACCACCGCTTCCTTGTCTTTAGTCCCAGCCATTTTGAGGAAAGGATTCCAGAACTTCTTATCGGCAGCATCGTCTCCGCTCAGGAGAACCAGCATGTCACTGTCGGGTATGTTGGTGGCTCGTTTTGCGGGGCCACGGAATAGAAGGCAGACGCCTCCGTTGGCTTCTACGATCTTGCGATAAGTCTCGAAGCCTCCGTGAACCCCCGGAGTAACATAAATAATCTGGCCTTGTAATAGCTGACTGTTATTCTTCCTTGCACGCTCTAGGGATTGTGGAAGATTCATGGAAAGTCTCTTTTCACCGTCAGAGTCGCGGAGAAGGTAGGGTTCAGTGTCCACGATTTTCTCCTCTTTGAGGCATGCTCTCGGCCATTCCGTGGAAACAATGACCGGCGCTTTTGCTATAGCACAGCAAAACTTTTCAGTTCGCACGATATGAGGTGCTGCGAGGTGTGTGCATATCGCGGGGTCGTTGACACATTGAATGCCTAGATCGGCAAGCGCTTTCTGTAAATTATCAGTAATGCTCTTAATCCCAAGAGAACGCTCCATATTTACCCTATCAGCCTCTTCTCTGTGTGGTTGATTAACCCAATCCCGGTATGCCGTCATAAGTAGATGGACAGTAGGCCGTGGACGCTTCTTTTGTTTTTTGATACCAGCCTTTGAGTCCTCGTCGGTACTGTCGGCGCCCATCGATACTGTTCGCTTTCTTGTCCCCCCATCAACTGGGCTCTTACTTCTACGCGCACGTCCTCCACCTAGAACCCCTCCCTTTCTCTTCTGTTCTCTCTCGTACTGCATCACATCAGGCATTATCTGGTCATGAAGCCTTGCGACTGCTTGTTCCTTCGCTTTTCGCCCACTTCCCGAGATAGACGGAGATGGGCCAGACAATTCATCATTAGACCACCTTGAAGGAGTCGATGTACTGTTACGCGAGGAGCGTTTAACGGCCTTTACCCGTGGAGTAGATTTGGGCCGTCTTCCGTTGGTGGCAGATCCGCTGCCCTCGTCCATGTTCATCAGATCATCATCTCTCTTGTAAAACTGCTCAAGTGCCTTCACATCCATCGGGGTTTGACCAACAACCTCCATGAGGTTGGTACGAGCTGGAAAGTGTGTATATCTTGGGTTCGTTACACTTTGAACTTCCCACTTAGCGTAGGATTCCTCGAGCCATAAATGATTAACCATGTCAATATTCCACTCCCTCGCTGCCTGGCATTTCTCACTATGGCTCCTGTTGCGGCTCACCATTAGACACTAGCGCTCCTGATTAGGGAAGTAAGGATAAAAACCTGGCTGTAATAAGATGCGTATTCTCAGTCTTCATCGATTTCGTAAACTTGGCACCGCAGGCTTCGACCAGATTCTCCAAATAGAGCCGGGCATCCCCGCCATAATTGGACACAGTTATTTTCTGCATTTGCTCTTCTATTAGCAAAGTTACAATTCGCGGAGGTGCGGACTCTACTGACAAATTTCTCCATCCCAGGCAGCCCGCCTCTAACAAGTGGATAATGAAGCAACTTGGCCAGAGGAGAAGCCCACCTCCCATGCGCACAAATCCAGTATAGCCAAGTTAAGCTGCCGACATGAATACCTACACGGCTTGCTTCTAGATATTCGTCTCCATCCCGGAACTGACCAATATATATATCGGCATCCTCCACCTTGTCCACAACCTCACCCTTCATTTGAACAACAACTGTAGCTATAACTGATTTCAGTCGAGGGCTCAATTCCAAGTCCTCGCCCAACCGAATCTTCTTGCGCTCAAACACTGACGAGCTGCGTTTAGGGGACGGAGGGTCAAGAGCCATTGCGCCACCGTCATGGGCATGACTATAAGTTAGGTCAGGACCCTTCGGTAAAGGTACTGGTTCAAAGTTGGCAACTCGTTCGATTTCAGGATTGGGGAGGAGATAGGGCGCCTCATCAATACGACGCCCGAGCTTGAGACAGTCATCGAACCAATGTGGCAAAACAATTTTGACCGACATCCTCTTGGCCACAGCTTGTCTGCATTTCTCCTACAAGGGTGATAAAGTTAGAGTCACTTTGATTTTTAAGCCCGGAGAAAGCCGCCCTAGACCTACATTGTCCATATTCAATGCGACTATGTGAGTGGTAAACTTCGTCAAGCTGCTGCCATACTGCCCGCCCATAGCAATTATCCCTCCGCAAATTGCCTCCTTATCCCCAACCGGTAGCTCCGCAATTGTAGCAACGATTCCACAAAGGAAAAACCTAGGGTCGGGGGTGTATGGGCGCACATGGGCGATACGATCCTTCTGTATTGAAAAGTCGACCCATTCCGGTTTAACCACTGGAATCATAAGACCCTCGACCTCGGAGTAGTCAGGAAAATCAATTGTAGAGGATATGATATGAGTGATCTCTTGTAAGTCTAGTTGCATCGTAGATCCTGCTCCGAGAGGTTTAGATTCCATAGCACCATTTTCAATAAGCTTCCGGGCGATCTGCTAGTTTGTCAGCAAAAAAGATCAAAACCTATTGTAATCTGCAACAATTCTGAAACCATACCTCTCGGGCAGCCTCGTGGGCAAGTTCCGGGCTCTCAACTATGTAGAAGGTAACCTCATTGAACAGCGCGGGGGTCCCGCCATCGTCGGGGAGAGCAGGTGCCGGTGCCGGACCAAGATCCATTTTGTCGTCAGCCATGTTGAACAGAATTTGGCAGACTTAAGTGGAGGAATGGGGGTGGCAGTGGGGAAATTCGGGGGTGATTAGCTCAACAACACGCAAAACCAAGGGGGGCGAAAGGTTAACGCGTCGAAGCGCGAGAAACACTCGAGAGTCTTGGCGATGTTGCTTCGTCAGCTGTTGTCCCCTCATAATTAAGTTGTGACTCCCTAGGCCGGACAAGACACAGATATGACGACTTGACCAATCATCGCTACGACAGAGGACCGGCACTGGTACAAGTACCGTAAGAACCGAAATAATTGAGAATCATGCTTCTCCCCCCCTATTTACCTCACTTTTTGAAAAATAGGCCACGTAACCTCCTTGTGATCCGTCACATTCTGGTTTTCAACGAGTTAGCGTCCTTGATTCCTTATCGCCCCCTCTCGCGATAGCTTCAAGTCTTTAACTTCAAGTACTCCGCTGGGCTCTGCTTGATTTTAATTCCTTCCTTTCGATTACGATCGTTTGGAATCCTGAGGTTCCTCATCTTTTCCCTCTGCTTTCTTCTTCCTTCGGTCGGCTTGCCCTCTGCTTCTTCCTTCCCTTGGTGACGATCTCGCTCCTGCTTCTTCCTTCTTTGGTTGAGTGCTGGCGGTTTCCTCCCATCGCTTAGGTCGAAAGGTCGGTGGTTTTCCTCCCATCGGTCGGTTAGTCGTACGGTCGGTCTTCTGTCGGTCAAGTTGATCGTCATGGTTAAGCGAGGCTCCTCAACCTTCTCTGCCGCCGCGGTCGCAAGATCGGGTCTGGCTCTTGGTCGGACGGTCGAGAAAACTTTGGCCCTCGAGGCTGAGGTTTCCCGCCTCCGCCATCACATTTCCGTCCTCTCCCGCCGGCTGCATTTGTCTGGCCTGGAGAGTGAGTCCCTCCGCCGTGAGCTCGATGCTCTTCGTTCGGTCGCTCCCCTCTCTCGTGAGGGTGACGGTGCTGAGGCCTCTTCTCCTCTTCGTGAGGAGGTGGCTGATGAAGTGGCGGTGCTCGCCCTGGTGGCTGAGCCTGCTGCGCTTACGGTGGCGTCCCTCGGGGCGCATGTGGAGGCGTTGACGGTGACTACTGTGGCTTCCGCTGTCGTGGCGCAGAAGCCTGAGCCCGATGTGGCTGAGCCAGTGTTACCGGTGGTGGTACAGGTTGAACGGTCGCCGTCGGCTGATGGGACCGTTGCCGTCCGTCACCCGCGTCGTGTGCGTTGGGTGGACGATGAGGCTGGCGTGGCTTCTCGGAAGGCTCGGGTGTATGAGGTTTTCTCGTCGCCTCCTCCGGTTCCCGCTGGTCATACCAGTTCTCCGGTGGCTTCGGCTGCTTGGGGGGGAGGATCCGATCGTCATGCTCGTGATCCTGGTATTATTACCGTCGGCCGTGGTCGGCGTCGGAAGGGGCGTGGCGGGCGCCATTAAGATTGTGTTGGATTTCCTTTGTCGTGTTTGCGTGACCGGTTTGCCGGAGTGTGGGCTTGGTTGTGGCTATGACCTCGCTTACGGTAGTGATTTGGTGGGTGGCCATGGGAGGTGGATTTACTTTGTTCGTACCCTAGTTGGGTGGTTTATTTTGTGATTCCCGTGTGCTGGCCGGATACTCGGGCTTCGGTCTACGAATCGCGCGGGTGGTACTTTTCCAAATGTACTGCGGGCTAGGCGGGGTTGGGACTGGCGTACTCCTTGGAACGTACTGCCGTATGGTTGTGCAAGCCCGGATAGGTAGTCGCTCCATTAGCTATATAGTTATAAATAAAATTATTGAACCCCTTTTCACCTCACGGACGAAAATTGCACTTTTTTCCACACCAAGATTTTTGCACTTACCCCTCTTTAAAGAAAAATAACCGCCTCAAACCTGGGAAATGGCATGCCCCAGGGATGAGATGGATGTGGAGGATGACCCCTCTTCCCCGTTATCTACTCCCACTCGTCAGGGTGGAAGGAAAGGGGAAGAGGAGGGCGATGTTGACGAAAATTCGAAGGAACTTAACCAAGTTGTGATGGACTGCCTTCGAGCAGACGGTCTGAGTGCTGCAAACCCCATCATGAAACAAATATTATCGTTTCCCACGGACAGATACACCGAGGCGGAACACACAATGACAACTTTGATGGTCAGTCTGGTACGGCAAGTCCAGGAGCTGACGGTCACGGTTCAAAACCTAACCAGGACGGTCTCTGACCCCAAACCTGAAGGAGCTCCCACGGGAACGACGACCAGGCAGCGATCGGAACCAGCCGCTAAATCGTACGCAAGAGCAGCTGCACAAGCGCCGCAAAACGCCACCGTTGCAACTCCTGCTAAAGGAAAAAGAAAAGCGGAGGTGGGACCCACACCACCAAAGCAACAAACAACCAAGATAGCAAAAAAGGCGCACGAACAACAGGCAATCAGCCAACCGAGAGGAAAGAATGATAGCCCAAAACCCAAACAGGTCGTAAACGTTGCCAGAAGAAAGCTATTTGCGACCAGAACAACTGCGAAACCCCTTGCCGACCCGGCCAGAGAGGAAGCGAGGATCTCGTTGGCTGTGGCGACAGTCCTGACGGGCTGCGAGTGCAAGGCGCCTACCAATCTCCAGGTTTTTTCCAACAAAACAAACGGCACGATTACCCTGACCGCCCCAGCTGGTACGGACTCTGGGCAGTATGCTAAATACATCGACAAGATTACGGAAGCCCTGAATGGGACGATCGGACCCGACGAACCGCGGTACCTACCGTTTAGAAGAGCACCCACCGATGTGGACGTCATAATTCACGGAGTGTCGCTTACCGCAATCCCGAACAACGATAAGGACCTGGAAGAAGAAGTCAAAAAGGCCTTCAATGTTACACACAGATTCGAGATAGCTGGAGCGAAATTCCTGAAACCAAAGGAGGAGGACAGGAAGGACAAGAAAGCGACCTCGATAATAATCAGGGTACCAGAAGCGGAGGTCGACAACGTTACACCGTCGGTCCTGTTTATGGGAAAATACAAGACATCAGCTGTGATGTGGCAAGCGTCGGCCACTACACAATGCCATAAATGTTGGAAGTTTGGGCACCCGTTAGCAGGCTGCAAAGCTCGTGGGGAAATATGCCCGATATGCTCCAAAGCGCATACCCAGAGGGAGCATAAATGCCACCAAACAGCATGCAGCGGCCACAGGAGGATAATTCCGGGCTGCTGCCTAATGACCCCTGCCAAATGTCCAGCATGTGGAGGCCCACACTCCGCCCTAGACAATAACTGCCCCGAGAAGTTGAGAGTGAAAGAAGCTGCGAAGAAGAAGTACGATCTGCGGATGGCCTCCCTTGCCGGAAACAGTCGGACTGAGCGAACCCCTCAAGATTAGGCCGTTGGGCCAGTATGAGGGGAAATAGCACTCAAAACACATTACCGAGAAGATGGAGAATAAAAATAGCGCAACACAATTGCCGAGGGAGCAATAGTGTATTTATTTCATTATTTCATATTATGAAGGGGTTTGATGTTTCCTTTATATGTGTGCAAGATCCACCATTGTTCAACGGCCAACCCCTAAGGGCGCCGGGGTACGAATGTATTTCTTTAAATGCTGATAAGGTTCGAGTTTGTACTTATGTTTCCTTGAAAGTGTTACTTGATATTTCTTTTGTCGTGGTGCCTAGGGACCAGGATATTTTGTACTTGAGGATTTTTGCGAAGGAAGGGAGCTTGCTGGGCAATCACCGATCCCTCGGAATAATCAACACCTATAACAGACCAGCCGAAGGAGGTCACACAGTCACCGCCGAAAGCCTTTTTACCGAAACCAACGAGCCTACCCTAGTGGTAGGAGACCTAAACATTCACACCGCATACACCGACCCTATGAGAAATCTCGAACCTGGGGAGAGAAGGAGGGGAGAGCACTATATGAGGTTGGCGGCATTGCGGGGCTATACCATAATCAACACCCCGGGAATTTACACGAGATTTCCGGACAACCCTACATTGCATCGACCATCCGTCATCGACTATACCTTAGCAAACAACTCGTTACTTGCTAAGGTGTCGAAATGGAAGGATGTATACCAAAGATCAGGTTCAGACCACATCATTATCGTTACGGAACTGGACTCAGAAGGGATGGCGCTCGCGAGAGCGTCGCCGGACTGGGAAAAGATAAAATGGAAAGATGAAGAAGGGGAACCCAACCCGGTTATCGAATCGGCCCTAAAACGATACTTGACTGAGGGAAACGAATACAAAGAAATCTATGAAGCGGAAGGAGCAGAGGAGAGATTTGGAGACAACCTAGGAAGGTTGATCCAGATGGTCAAAAGCTGGGCACCGCAAAAGAACCCAACCAGGTGGTCGAAAGCATGGTGGACGGCTGACATCACCGAACTGAGAAGAGTATACACCTCGGCTGCCCGGCGGGTAAGGCGTGACGGGAGCGGGGTGGAGGAAAGAAATAAGGCAAAAAAAGCATACAAATCAGCGATAGATAAGGCGAAAAGGAAACACTGGAACAACTTCCTAGCTAGCGCGACGAAGAACGATGTGTGGACAGCTCACCAATTTACAAAGCAAAGACAACCTGTGAGGATACCAGGAGGGCATAACGATAGCCCGGACCAGACCTCACAAAAGATTATGGAGCACTTCTTCCCACCAAGTGACGATCCGATTTCACCGCGTCCCCTCCTTAGAAAAGAACTCGCGGATAGTGACCGTGTGACCGCCGGTGAGGTCTCAGAGACTTTGGAAAAGTGCAGCAACAAATCAGCCCCGGGGCCGGATCAGGTGCCATATGGGGTTTGGAAAAACATACACAGGATGGCAGGAAAGATAATACCAAAGCTAGCGGAAGACATGTTAGAATGGGGCATTCATCCGCCTATGCTAAAAGAGTCAATTGGAATTATTCTACCGAAACCTGGAAAGAAGGACTACACGGACTGTGCGAGCTTTAGGGTAATCGCCTTAATGCAAACCTTTTCAAAAATCGTCGAACGAATCGTCAACAAGAGGCTAATGGCGATAGCTTATAAGGAAGACATGTACTGCATCAACCAGACTGGGAGCCTACCTCAGAGGTCGACGGTAGACGCAGCACTGTCGCTGAAACACTGGATAAGGGAATCCCAATTCGCCGGGAAGAAGGCCTCCACGGTCTTCCTCGATGTAAAAGGGGGCTTTGATAATGTAAACCACAGCAAGCTATTGGATCTACTGGGAACCGACAGAAAGGTGCCAAGATACATAGTGGACTGGATCTCAAACTTCATACACACAAGACAAATCGCGCTGGCTTACCCGGGTAGCCCTAGGACCTCAAATAAGGTCGACAGAGGGATCCCTCAAGGGTCACCGCTATCACCCCTACTGTTTGTGATATACGTCAGGGCACTACACCCCGAAATAGAACTCTCGGACATGTTTACATCATCATACGTGGACGACTTCCAAATCACGGTAGCGTCGACAAGCTGGTACAGGAATACAAAAATACTGGAAGAGAGGATACAGAGGATGAATAGTACAGCTGCCAGTCTGGGGCTATCTTTCAGTATTGCGAAAACCG